>JAEEGL011807812.1_pt1 | contig 19787 bp, 9 predicted proteins | sample 9134231 | NCBI WGS metagenome assembly JAEEGL01 (sample SAMN16246548, study PRJNA631951) | gut metagenome | biome: gut microbiome; feature: rumen; material: fiber-attached | host: Bos | place: Iran: Karaj | collected 2018-10 | reverse complement strand
CAGAAATACCACCGGCACGGAACTTTGTAAGCTTTACGCCGTATTTTTCCTGAACGTCCTTTTTAAGGTCAGCGTAACAGGTCTGAAGACCTTCGTGAATCTGGCTGAGAGGGTAGGTCCAGATACCGTTATCCAGGGTATTTTCCCAGGTAAAGGAACCGCCCGCAATAGGCTCATATTTTTCGTTAATCAGCACGGCCTTAATACGTGTTGAACCAAATTCAATACCAAGTACGGCAGAGCCGCTTTCAATAAGTTCTTTGTTTCCCATTTTTTTCCTCGGAGTTTATGTTAATCCTTTAACTAGTTTTGAGAAAATTATATTCTATAATAATGATTATTACAATTCGATTTCTTATTTAAATTAGTTCAAAATTTTATGATATAAAAAAAGACCTGCGGTATTAGCCACAGGTCTTAAATGTGCAATCAGATAGGGCTACAACTATTTCTTCATTATATACATTTTAATATTATAATTGTAGTTTTGTGAAGTTGTACCACTTTCTTCGCCATAGAATTTTGTTTTCTCTGAATTTGTTTTACTAGCATGAGCTAAATAACTATTAACAAAGTTAATGTTCATTGAAGCTAATTCTGATTCAGTTCTATCCTTGGTTCTTTCCATTGATGCTTTGTTTCCAGAAACAGTCATACCGTGAGCTTCAGCTTCCTTTTTTGCTTCTCCTGTAATATTTCCAGATTTACAAATTGTTGTTTGAATATAACCTTCAGTATATTTAGTGAAAGTTGCCTTTGTTCCAGATTCAGAGATAGTAAATTCTACTAATTCAGTCTCTGTTATTTCGTTTTCGTAATCAGGATGCACTTCTCCAACATTTGTAACCTCAATGAATGATAATACCCAGTCTCCATCTGCTAATTTAGTTGAAGGACTGTAAGTAAAAGTTTCTGTTACATCAGATTCTTTGAAGAGAGCAGCTTCTTTTGCGGCATCTTTGCTACCCTTATCATCATCTGATGAAGATGAGCTGTTTGCACATCCTGCGAACATTGCTGCAGCTACAAGAAGAAGTGCAGTTACTTTTAATAGTTTTTTCATTGTTATAACCTCCGAAGTCCAGCTAAAAGTTGGGCTCAAATAAAATATTGTTATATTATAATATACAAAAGAAAGCCTCCGCGCAAGTATTTCGTCATTCCGGGGAGTGAAACGACGAAGCAATCTATTTATATATTGACAGAATTTACTATAAATCTTATTATATACTATTATTTTAGAGGTGGATAATGGTTTTTCCTTTGGAACAGTTAGTAACATTTAACGGCAATATTTATGAAATTACAGTTGCAGCAAGCCTTCGTGCCTATCAGATGGCAAAGGTAAATGACCCTGAAATTGCTGCAAACCAGGATAAGGTTGTTTGCGCTGCTGCAAAACAGCTTTTTACAAATAGAGTAACTTACCGTATTGAGCACAAAGACTAGTTTTCAATCTGAAGAAAGCAAAATACCAGTTCTTGTAATTTTTGCTCCAACGGCTTCAGGAAAGACTGCCTTAACGAGGGAACTTTTTACACCTCAGGGCAGTCATTTTATTTTAAAGGCCGAAATCATCAGCGCAGATTCCCAGGCAGTGTATAAAGGAATGGACATAGGCACTGCAAAACCCGAAGCAGACCTCTGCACACAGCTTCCCCATCATTTAATTGATATTCTTACCCCAGACCAGCAGTATAACGTGTCTGATTTTGTTGACGCAGCAGACCTTGCCTGTAAAGAAATCTTTTCCCGTGGACACCTACCGGTTGTAACAGGCGGAACAGGCTTTTATATAAGAAGCTTTTTATATGGGCTGGCTCCAACTCCGGTTTCAGATCCCAAAATCCGCGAAGAACTCAAAAAACGTATAAATATAGACGGAAATCAAAAGCTTTACGAGGAACTGGCCGCAATAGACCCACAGAGCGCCGCTAAAATCCATCCAAATGACGCCTACAGAATCTGTCGGGCCCTTGAAGTTTATTATCTTTCTGGAAAAACCCGTACAAGTTACAAAATTGAGCCCCAGCTTCGCCCTCAGTATGATTTTTTATTTCTGGTTCTGGAGCCTGAGCGGGAAGTACTTTATGAAAGAATAAGGCAGAGGGTAGAGCTGATGTTTGAAGCAGGCCTTGAAGAAGAAGTCCGCGCTCTTGTTAAAAAAGGCTACACTAAAGAAAGCCCCGGTCTTAAAGCCATAGGCTACAGCGAATGGTTTACTGAAGATGGAAGCCTTAAAGGCGCTGATTGTATAAATCAGATAAAAGAAGAAATAAAGCACCACTCCTGCAAATACGCAAAAAAGCAATATACCCTCATAAGAGACATTCCGGGCAGCACAATTATTGATTTTTCAAGCTCAGAGGAAAATTTTGAAAAAATTTCGGGGAAAATTAATGTTCTTGCCGATAATTATATGTTAATGGTATAAAATTATTATATAGAGATGGACAGTAACAAAGTGAAAGAGAAGAACAAGAAAAAGACAGATTTGAGTAAATCAGATAAAGTCAGACATCCGATTGGTGTTAAGCTTATTGCCATTATCTCACTGATAGTAATGAGCGCACTTGGTGGCGTGACCTATGCCGTTTCCTACTTCGTAACCGCAGACGTCCGCAATAACGCCGAAGAAAATAACCTTACGATTAATAGCCGAACCGCTGGCGACGCCGAAAACCGAATCACTTCGGCCCTGTCCTCTGTTGCCATGTTCCTGGATTTGCTGAACGCCGCCGGCGACAACACCACCGAAATCAAATCCATGGAAAACCTCTTTTTCGACCGCAACAAATCCATCGCGGCGGTCTACCTCCCCGAGAGCGGCAGCCTGTATACGAACACCGAGTTCTTTATCTCCCACGAGCTTGAGCCCGTTTACGCCCATAATTATTTTTTACACGAAGATTCACTTATAGAAAAAGCCGAGAACGGCTATATAGAGCTTCATAACGCATCGCCGTATTTTAATACTCCGGTTCTTTCATTCTTTTACCCGGCCGTGAGCGGAGGGGCAGCGGGAAATGAAGGCAACTCCGTAATTGCCTTTTTGTTTTCTGCAGAAGAACTCAGCGACAGCTTTGCTTCAGGAAGTGTGAACCAGTCTTTCTTTGTAAACAAGGACGGAACAATACTTTGTCACAGCGACAGCTCTCTTATGATGAATGCCGCAGATGACAGTGCAAACCCGATTGTTCGCGCAATGCAGGAAAGCGTTGCAAACAACAGTCAGATAACCTATAAAACAAAAGACAATGTTGAATACATCGGTGCCTTCCGAAAGCTTTCGTTTGGTGATTGTGCCGTAATCACAACCGTTCAGACAGCAATTATTCTTGAAGGTGTAAGAACAACTACCCGACGAAACATTTATATTTCTGCAGTAATTCTTGCACTTTCAATTCTTATTATTTACTTCTTCTCAAAATCGCTCAGCCGGCCTCTTAAGGTGCTTACCGCAATTGTAAACGAAATCAACAACGGTAACTTTAATACAGAGCTTTTCGGTGAGCTTAAGAAAAGACGTCGCGATGAAATTGGTGTCCTTTCAAATTCTACAAAGCATGAACGCGAAATCTTAAATACCTTTACTAAGCTTACTAACAAGGGCGTAACTCAGGCTATCATCAAAAAAGAGATTGACTTTGAACCGCACCTAAAAGATATTACGATTTTCTTCAGCGATATCCGAGGCTTTACCGCAATTTCCGACGGCTTTAAAAACCGCTTTGGCGAAAAGTCTGCTGCAGAAATCATCAGCTTCTTGAACGACTATATGAGCCGCATGGTTTCCTGTATTACCCGTACCGGCGGTACTGTAGATAAATTCGAAGGTGACGCTATTATGGCTGCCTGGGGTGTACTCAGAAACGAGAGTCTTGACTGGGAGCTTTTGCCAAAGGACAGCAAGGCTTATAAAAAGGCAAAGCGCCATCACGATGCTTATGTGCGCCGCGATGCCCTTGCCGCAATCACCTGCTGTATGGCAATGCGCTATTCACTTATGCTCTATAATAAGGAAGCAGAAGCCTTTACTAAGAAACACGAAAATGAGCCTCTAGCAAAATACAAGCCTCATATCAGAATTGGTGCCGGTTTGAACTCTGGTCGCGCAACAGTAGGCTTTATGGGAAGCTTTGATAAAATGGAATACACTTCGATTGGTGATGCCGTAAACTTTGCCAGCCGTACCGAAGCTTCTAACAAGCCTTGTGGAACCGACACTCTGATTACTCAGGACACTTACGATATTCTCAAAAAAGATTTTATCCGTTGTAAGGAAAATAATTTTACTATCAAACCAGAAAACGCTGCCTGCGAGCTTGTTGTTGAACAGATTCCGGTAGACTTTGAAGTAAAGGGTAAGGGTAAGCAACACTTCTTTGGTGTTGTTAATATGCCAGGCTTTGATATTGAAAAATTCTTCAGCTTTGATAAGGACTTCAAACTTGATAAGGATTGTGAGCTTGCAGTAGGTCCAAAGGGACCAAAAACACTCTCTGAAATGAGAAAGCTGCTTGGTATTGCTGAACCAGATTTTGGAAAGGTGAATTTGGATGCGGAAGAGAACAAGATTCAAGTCGCCGGTTCTTGATTTCTTTGTTGTTACTGTATGTCTTTCAGTTGCGGGTTATTTCGCCTGGACCTTCTGGAACGATCTCAACAGTACTGCTAAAAGAACCGACAAAGATGAAATCGCAATTATCACTTTCAAAAACCGCATTGCTCAGCGTAAGTTTGACGACCGCGTTGTATGGGAGCGTATTGATAAAGCAACTCCTCTCTACAACGGTGACCTTGTTCGTACTGCAGATCTTGCAGAAGCGGTAATTACCTTTAATGACGGTTCTCAGGTAGACATCTACGAAAACACCATGATTCAGGTTTATTATTCTGATTTCGGTGGCGTTCAGATTTCTGTCGGCAACGGTAACCTTCAGCTGGATTCTTCTACAAACGGAAAGGTTCAGCTCACCCTTAATGACGGTTCAAAGGTAAATGCCGGCGGCGGTACCAGCCTTTCAACAAAGACAACTGCCGGCTCTAACGGTACCGGTACAGGAAATAAAACTATTGAGGTTCGCGGCGGTTCTGCAACTATTACCGGTTCTGCCGGCGCATCAGAAACTCTTTCTGCAGGCCAGTCTGTAAGTGTAAAGGAAAGCGGCGAAATCAGCAAAAAGCCTGTAACGGTAACTTCAATTCCGCCTGAGCTTAAGGTTCTTAATATAGAAGGGGAGCCTCTTCCTGTTAAGCTTGAATGGAGTAAACTCAAGGCCGATGATACAATCATCCTGCAGACTTCAACTAAAAAAGATTTTTCAGTTTTAAGCGAAGAAAAAATTATTGCTTCAGAAAACGATGCCCTCATTAATCTTTCAGCAGGAACTGTTTACTGGAGAATCTTCCCTAAGGGAAATGAAGAGGAAGCCTCTGAAGGAAAAATCTCAGTTGAAACCACAAAGGCTCTTACCCTTATTTCTCCTGCGCCGGACGGCATACTTACCTTCAGAAACCGAAACCCGGATATCCCCTTCCGCTGGAACGGAAACTCTTATGCAAAGAACTATCTGCTCAAGGTTTCTTCAACTCCTGATATGCAGAATGCCGTAGTTTCTAAAATCGTCGAAACTACTTATACAAATATTGATAATCTTGGAAAGGGTGACTGGTGGTGGCAGGTTACTCCTTATTACGAGCTTTCTTCTCTTGGTTATGCCGATGCTGGTGCCAGTGCGGTTCAGGCCTTCAGTGTAGAAAAGACAAATGGAATTAATCCGCCGTCACTTACTGTTCCTCTGCAGAATGCTGAGATTCATTACAAGGACGACCTTAATATAAACTTCAGCTGGAAATCAGATATCAAAGCCTCTTATGAGCTTGTAATTGCTAAGGACCTTGATTTTAATCATATAGTTGCAAGACAGAATACTGCGGGTCAGAGAGCAAACGTAAGCCTTGCTCTGCCGGAGGAAGATGGTCAGGAATATTTCTGGAAGGTAATCCGCAATTCAACTGATTCAGAAGACCTTTCTCCAGAATCCTTTGCAAGAAAGTTTACTGTTTCAAAATATGTAAGCGTTCCTACAAAGCTTTTGTATCCGCCGGAAGAATACACAACCGAAAGTTCAAAGCTTGCTTCTGTCCGCTTTATGTGGAAGCCGGCAGATGCCGCAAAGAATAAGGACTCAATTGTCCAGATTTCTAAAACTCCGGACTTCTCAAATATTCAGCTGGATAAAACAGTTTCGGGTACAACTCTTGAAAACGTATCTCTGCCTCAGGGCCAATACTACTGGCGTGTTGCAACAGAAAGTCCTGAAGGAAATCTTGAATACACAGAGCCAAATATCCTTGTTGTTCAGAAAGAGCTTATTGCGCCGGATATCACTAACATCAAGGATAATTCAGAAGTTGTAATTGCAAAGGAAAGCTCAGTAAAAATCAACTGGACTCCGGTTGAAGGCGCCGACTATTACAATGTTAAAGTTTATGATGATAAGAATAAGCTTGTTGCTGAAAATCCTGAAGCCTCTGGAACCTCTACAAACTTCATTCTTCCTGATGATTCTTATACTGTAAGAATTCAGGCCGTTGCTTCTCAGACCGAAAGCTCACCAATTCGAACAGGTCCAATGGAAACTGTAGACTTCTCTGTAAGAACTCCAACCTCTGTTACTGCAATGAGACCGGCCGCTTCAGAAAAAATCGACGGTCTTAATGCTCTCAGAAATCCTGTAAACTTTACCTGGAAGGACGGAAGCGATAAGGCTGTAAGTCAGGAGCTTGTTCTTAAGAAACGACAGAACGACGGAACTCTCAAGGTTGTAGATAGAATCAAGGTAACAAAAAATTCAGTTTCAATTCCTCGCCTTACAACCGGTGAATATAACTGGCAGATTGTTGCAAGCACCCAGGATGGAATTCCTATTAATTCCCAGGCCCTTAACTTTACGGTAACAACTGTAAAAGACCTGCCGACCCCAGTGCTTACAGAACCAAGAAGAGACCTTGTAATGGATTCAAAGTATCTGCGCAAGAACCGTTCAATTTCTTTTGAATGGAAGAATGTTCCGGATGCAACCGAATACAGCTTTGTAATTTATAAAAAAGAAAGCAGTGGACGCCTTGTTCCTGTTTATTCAGAAAAGAGTGTAAAGGGCAATAAGCTTCGTTTAAGAAAGCTTTCTGTTCTTGATGTTGGAAACTTTGAGTGGAATGTTACCGCTTTCAGTTATGCAAAAGACGGCTATGAAGAAAGGCGTTCGCCTGTAGCAAAGGGTTCTTTCAAAATTCAGTTTGAAGCCCCAAAGCAGATAACTACAGACAGCGCAAGCAGGATGTACAGTGAAGAATAGATTTGTTTCTAAAGCTAAGCTCCTCGTTTTTCTTTTCTGTCTCTTCGCAGGCTGGAATGCCGGCTCTTTGTATGCGAAGGATTTCAGCCAGAAGCTCAAGTGGAACAGTGACCCTAACGTTCTTGAATATAAGGTTGAGATTCAGGACAGTACAGGCAAAATCATCAGCTCCGTAATAACTGAAACTCCGGAAGTTAGCCTTGCCCTTACAGAGGGAAGCTATAAATATAAAATTACCGCCTACGACCTTCTGGGCCGCGAAGCAGTTTCAACAAGATGGGTAAGCTTTGAAGTTCTTGTTGCAAACCAGCCTGCCATTGTTCATAACCAGAGCCTGGAAGCACTGCAGGAAGACGGTAAGACCCTCGAAATAAATCTTAATATTGAAGACGTAACCTCAGAATCAATTGCTGAGCTTGTAAATATAAAAAACGGAACAAGAATCCGTGGTAAGCTGATTCTTGCAGCCGCCGAAGGTGCTCCTGCCGCAGGCCTTCTTGCTTCAGAAAAACACAAGGCAAACAAAGCCCGCTTTACCGATGTTCCTGAAGGAATGTGGAAGCTTGTAATTACAAACCCTAGTGGACTTTCTTCTGAATCTCAGAGCTTCGAAGTCCGCGACGTAATCCGCGAGCAGAAGCTTGCAGCCCAGAAGGCAGAAGAAGAACGCCTGGCCCGCGAAAAGGCAGAGCGTGAAGAAGCAGAGCGTCTCGCCGCAGAAAAAGCAGAACAGGAACGCCTTGCCGCGGAAGAGGCTGAACGCCAGCGCCAGGAAGAGCTTGCCCTTGCCGAACAGGAGCGCCTTGCCGCAGAAGAGGCTGAACGCGCACTTGCCGAAGCTGAGGCTGAACAAGCTGAAAAAGACGCTGAGAAAGAAGAAAAGCTTACACTCCGACAGGAACGCTGGCAAAAGTGGCTGAATTATGACAGAAAGTTCTATGTAGCCGGTGGTTTTGGTTTTGCTACAGTTATGTATGACGATGACTTCTTCAAGGATTTTATGGATGAAGCAAGAATGAGTCCTGATGTAACATTACAAATTGGTTATCTTCCATATCATACACCACATATGAGACTCGGTATGGAAGTTAATTCACATGCTAATGGTTTTTTCGATGAAAATGATTATTATAAAATGACACTTAATACCATAAGTCTTCAGGATAATTTTGTATTCCGTGTAGGCACTAAAAATCAGAAATTTGGTGTATTAATGAAGGCTGGCGGTGGAGTAGTGGTTTTGCAGGAAATACTTGACTATTTCAATGATTCAGAAAATAATAAAAAGGATAAGACACAGTATTTCGGATATTTCACAGCAGGCGGTGGTCTTTCTATAATGTATACTCCATTCAGAATGCTTTCAATGGAGTTAGGAGCAGATTTTTATAATCTGTTTATTCCAGATATGAATATTGGTATTCTTACTCCTTATGTGGGAATAGGAGTGAAATTCTAATTAACTGGGAGAGTGTAGAAAATGCGTGAAGTCTTGAAAAATACAAAATCTGTTCTCCTTCTTTCTATTTTGTTTTTATTTCTATTTTCATCTTGTGATAATTTGAATTTCGGTAAAAGTCTTCGTGACCAGGTAGAAGATGATTTAGGCGTAACTTATTCCTTTTATGAAGAACCAGATATAAAAGCTACACGTGTAAATAAGAAATTCATTACCGGTAAAAGAATCACGAATAAGGATTTTCCTAAATTTGAAAGAGAAAATGATATGGTTGCCGGCTGGCTTTATTTGAAAAATTACAATAAACCGGAATCCAAACTTCCTTCAAATTTTATTACAAACAGAAAAAATTATATTTCTGAAGTTACAGTTACAAACTCTTCAGAAAGCTTTTACGCCGTATGGAAAAAGAAGTGTGAAGTTAAATTCGTAACAAACTGTGATATTAATCTGGCGCCACTTACAACACCTCAGGGTGAATTTATTGAATGGCCGGAAATTGAAAGAAAACATAACGGACTTCTTTTGTGGGGCTGGTATAAAGATCCTGATTTTAAAGAACCGTTTGGATATGATGAAATTGTAATAGACGATATAACGCTTTATGCTCAATGGGTTGAATACAGAACTGTTACATATTACAAGAATGATGGATCAAAAGAAAAGGCTGAAATAGATTATCGCTTAAATGATGAATCTGTAATTAGTGACTGCATGTTCGGTGAACGAAAAGGTTATGGTTTTGTTGGCTGGTCAACAACTAAGAATGCAAGTGATAATTCGGCTGTTAATTACAATAACGGAGATCCAATAAAAGTTACCGAAAACCTTGATTTGTATGCAGTATGGTCAACAGATATCGTTACAATTACCTATGTTGATACAAGCGGAACGTTTGCTACCCGTACTACAAAATATGGACGAAATGCATATATTACAGTAGGACGTGTTCTTGATGAAAATGGAAACTGGTTCAGATATCTTCATGATATATGGAAGCTTGATGGTAAAGAATTAGCCGGCTTCTCTACAACACCAGGAGCTGTTGCTCCATATGAATTTAATGGAATGGGATATTATGGTAATGGTAATGCTGGAAGTTACAATAGTAATGCATATCAGGTTACTGGAGATACGACATTCTATGGCCACATTGATGATATTGAATATACCGTTTATTTCTACGTATTAACTAAATCTGGAAATTATGAATTAAAAACTGATATGACACAGATTATTAAATGGAATAAGTGTGCCGTATTACCTGCAGATCCTGCTATAGTTCCTGGACATACATTTAAATTCTGGTGCCAGGGATTTGGCGGTGAAAATAATCCGGTATTGTATTCATCTCCATTCGATTTCAGTACTGTCTTTAATGACGATACAATGAATGGAATGAGAACTATATATATTTATTCAAATTACGCTGAAGGCGGAAACAATAACGGAACTATAAGCGGTACAATTACCTTTACAGAACTTGGCTTATCTGATCTTGTAGTTACTACAACAACAAGTCCTCAATATTTCACTGTAACTATAAATACTTCTGATGTTAAAACAGATACTATCAGATGGAATTTTGATACCGCTGACAAGAGTGAATGGAATGGACAGTCTTCACATCAGTTTGACAGAAGCACACTTTCTAAAGGTTATCATGATCTTGTAATTACAGCACAAAAGACCGACGGTTACTATTATTCATATCAAGCACAACTTGAAGTAAAGTAAAGGTTTTTATAGAATGAGAGAGAATGTAAATATTATAAAAAAATTAGTTTTCTCATTTTTTATAATCCTAAGTTTATTGACAGTATGCTTTGTTTCCTGTGACAATTCAATAAACGAGGGAAGTGACGGTAATCAGAATTCCAAAAAAGGGCGTGTAACTTTCAGTGTTGTACAGCCAAAAGATAAAAATGCAAGAACTGTTTTACCTGACAGCGATGTTAATAAACTCACAGATGTGCATCTTACAGGGTATTCAGATACAGGATATTCTTATGATGAAACCTTTACTTCAGTTTCCGCACTTCAGTCAAATTATCTGGAATATGATGAAGGTTTATGGACCTTTACTTTAAGTGCAAAGCTGTATGGTGTAGTCTTTACTTCTTCACCTCAATCAAAAAATATAACAATCAATTCCTCTTCGAATATAACCTTTACGCTTTCAACAACAAAAACAACAGGTGTTTTTGACTTTAAGTTAACTTTTCCTGAAAATGCAGATAAAGTTACATTCAGCCTTAATACTTATCCTGGCAACTCTATTGTAGATGATGGAGAAATACCAATAAACGCTGGAACAACAAATTATATTGAATATCATGATGATGCATTAGGACAAGGTACTTACCGAATAAGTCTGAACTTTTATAAGATTTATGCTGATGCAACAGGAAATCATGATGCTCTTATAAATACCTATAGTGAAATTATAAATATAAGGGGCGGTTTTAAAAGTTCGGTAGAACGCTCTATTCATCTGAACGCGCTTTATACTATTACATATAATTATGATCCTTCCACTTGTAATCTTGTTTCAGGCGGTACTTTACCGGAAAACTATTCAATCTACAGCACTCCTGTTACTCTGGGAGAACTTGAAAAGACCGGCTACGATTTCCAGGGCTGGTATACCGGGGCTAATGGTACTGGAACAAAAATAGAAAGAATTCCGGACCTTAATCCGGCTACAAGAACACTGTATGCATATTTAACTGCGCATGAATATACAATTAAATATTATAATATGACCGATGCCGGTTATAATGCAGGTGAATCAAACCCTGAAACTTACACAATAGAAGATGCAGTCTCGTTAAAAAATCCTGTAAAAACAGGTTATACTTTCAAGGGCTGGTTTGATAAAGACCAGGGTGTTACAGGTGGAACCCAGCAAACAGGTTTTGCTGCAGGACAGACAGGTATCAAAAAATTCTACGCTCACTGGCAGCCAAATCCTACAATAGAAATTATTCCGGGCTTCCCGGAAAACTACAAGTGTTATTACACAATGGTTGAAAAATCAACAGGTAAAGAAATTACAATTCATGTTGACAATGCCACAACAGACACTCCTGCAACTCTTGAAACAAAACAGGTAAGCCTTTATGTAAGCGGGACTAAGATTAAAGACTATGACAATTTAACCTTTACCTATCCAAAATATATTGGTGAGCCTGATAATAACAGCTTCTATGTTACCTTTACAATTAAGAAAGATGACACCACAAGCTATTCTTATGATTATTACCCATACCGAAAATATTACGGAACAAAGCTGCCGGGCGAAGACTTAGAAGTAGGCGACGTAATTTTCAGCGATGGCAGTGCTTCTTCATATACAGAAACCTTCAGCACTGAACAAAAAGCTGCCGCAGTAGCCATAATCTTTAATGCTGAAAAACGTCTTGGTGCAGGACTAAATGTGGGAACTGAAAAGAAATGGTGTCAGCAGAATACGGATGGTCAAATTAGTAGTTTGGCTGCAGATGAGAATGATGGTGTAAAAAATACTAATGAAATTACAGGTTTAAGTGATTATATGCCTGGTAATTATCCTGCTTTTGAATACTGTAAACAATATTCTGTTGATGGATATTCAGACGGATGGTATTTACCAGCCTTTTATGAATTACAACCAGCTGTAAAGACTGTTGCCGTAAGAAATGCAATTAATAGTGCTTTTTCAGCTCTTGATAAATCACAGCCTTTTGAAGCGATAGTTAATCCTCCAATATATTGGACCTCAACAAGAGATTCGAATGTAATGCGAGCTCGTCCAACAGGAGTCGGAGCTGATAATACTCTAAGTGTTTCAAAAGTTTATGGAGATGGTTATGGTGGAGGTGACGCTTATGCTTATCACCTTAGTGTCATTGCCTTCCATAAGTTCTAGGTAAAGGAGTGAAAAATGATTTTTGAAAAACAACATCACAAACTTCTCACATCAGTTCTCAAAACACTCCTTTGCACCTTCGTGCTTGTTTCTTTTTATTCCTGCTCTTTCTTAATGTCAAATGAGATTACAGAATCAAAACACGAAGAAACAATAACACAAGCCGAAATAAAAACATCAGAATCTGGAAAATTACGTCTTGTTTTTACCCCGGACTTTACAGGCCAAAACAACAGCAGCCGCAGTGCCTATCCAGATTTTTCAAATATCAGTGTCCTTGGTTTTACCTTCTCAATAAAATCCGAAAACCTTGCAGAAACAGCAGGTACATATGACAGCACAACAAATAAAATCAGCTTTGAAATTCCAAGCCGCGATTTCACAGATGAAGAATTCACAGTATTAGCAAACAAATCTGATAAGCCGCTTTTATTTGCAAAAATTAAGCTTTCATATACAGAGGGTGGGGCTTCAACAACCATATCAGACTCAATCAACTTTAATCCCTATACCACTGCCGACGGAAACACAGATGAACCACCAAACGGCTTTGTAAACTTGAGCATTTCCACTTCTAAAAATTATACAATTGAATGCGATATTGAAAACAATGATTCTGGTAATATTCAAATTGCCACTTCTTCTAACTATTCTGCTACCACCTGTACTCTTTCAACTGTTACAGATGGAGTTGCTCCGGGAAACTATACTGCCAGAATTTCAATAAAGTCTGGTTCTAATATTATTGACTTCCACATTCAGACAATTTACGTCTGGCCAGGAATGACAACCGACTGCTGGTACTTAAGCGATGGCGGAAAATCCTCAAATTATGTAATAGAAGTAGATAGCTGCAAGTTATATGTTATGGGAGAAAATCCAACGGGTATCTATTCCTCTGCTGGATTGCCAGCTATGACAGTTGTTTCCCCATCAGATACAGATAATGATGGTTCAATTCTTAAACCTTTTGCAACGATTGGTGCTGCTATAGAAAAATTTTCTAATAACAATAAAACATCATTTATAATTATTTGTGATGGTGATTTACCAGGTTTTACAATAGGTAGTAGTTCTCAAACTACAGCAAGTAAAAGAAAATTAACAATTAAAGGTGGCGGAAACAGTAATAATTATTCTTCAATTACATCAGGTGTTTCATTTTATACTACTAATGATATTATATTTGAAAATTTAAAATTCTCAAATTTATCAGCTACCTGGTCAATTTATGGAACCTTTTATACTAATGCTGGTAAAAAACTGTCATTGAATAATTGTATTATAGAGAATAGTACTTATAACAATATTGGAATAAAATGTCAGGGATCGGTTCTAAGTTATACTCTGGAATTAAATGATACAAAAATATCTTGTACTAAAGAAAATGCTATAAGTATAAGTAATACTTATAGTGGTGGTGGCACTACAATATTAAGAATAAAAGGCTCCACTTTTATTGAACCTTACTTTGATGAATCTACAAATGAGCATACAAATTATATAGGATTAAATAATAATAAGTCTAAAATAATTATAGACGGCCCATTAACTGATTCTCATCAAATTTTAGGTGCAATTTCACTTTCTATGGAATCGGGATATGAGCTTATGACAGCAGAAAATGGCGCCGATCTTGCAAAAGAAAGCCAGCGTTTTGAAATCCTAAATTTCCCTAAAGTAATAAACACAGAAGGTAAGATTGCAATATCAAAAGATTATTATGTCGCCTCTGCAACAAGTACACCAGCCGGCAGCTCAACAGGAACCGGTTCTTCAAAAGCACCGCTTGATACTGTAACTGCAGCCCTCGCACTGGTTAAAGCTGCTGCAAACGCTACAGATGGCGCCGGCGATTACACAATTCATATTTCAGGTGAAATTCAAGAATCAAATGAAATTTCATTGTACAGCGGTAAAGATGTATGGGAGCTTGGAGATTTTGAAGGCTCAACTCTAAAACTCTGCGGAACAAATAGTACAAATGATATTATTGATGGAACAAATAATACAACTAATCCAATTATACACCTTTATAATGGTACAAGTAGTTATGATTTAATTGTTACCATTGAAAATTTAACAATACAAAATGCTACTAAAGGTGCAATAAAACTACAAGATGAACACAGTATATTAAAATTAGGCCACGGCTGTGTAATTACAAAAAATAAAGATGATGATGATGGTTGTGGTGGTATTTATAATAGTGGTACTGTATGCGTTTATGATAATGCAATTATTGGTAAAAAAAATGCCAATTTAATTAACACAAATGCAACTAATGCCATTGCGAATGGTGGTAATTCTCCTCACGGTATATATGGAGGTAATGTCTGGATAGGTTATACTGATCCATCTTTAGACGCATTAGATAATTCAGGAAATACTTGTCAGATTGCCGGAAATTGTTTTTCTGGAATAGAAATGACTGGTGGTACATTATATCTTGGAAAAGGAAATATCCATCATAATTATAGAAATAATGGTGGTGGCGGAGTCTATCTTGAGCACTTTTCAACGATGTATATGTCTGGCGGAACTATAAATAATAACAGTACCGATGGAAATGGCGGTGGGGTTTATGTTTCTGGTACCACTTCAAGTGAATTCACTATGAGTGGTGGTGTAATAGAGCAAAACACTGCTGTAACTGGTGGTGCAATTTATAATGCCGGATATTTCAATATTAGCGGTGACGCTAGTATACCGGCTGGTGATGAAGGAAAAAATGATGTATATCTGGTAAATACCCGCTTTATAAACATTGCAGATTCATTAAATCCACCTCCTGCGGCTAACGGAATTTCTGCAACTTTTACTCCTGAAACATATAGTGAAACAACAACTTATATTTATGATGATACTCATGGCGCAACACTTGAGCAGGAATATGAAAAAATAAAAGTAACTCCGCAAAGCGTTACCATAGGCGGTGTCGCAAAAAAAATCAAATGGAAAACAACTGAAACAGGAAAAATTGTAATACCATTTAGCGCTACAATTAATTCAGAATCATATTCAACAGTTGCTTCCTTAATTGAAGCCCTTACAGATTCAGCCGGGCCATTCAATAATCAGGATATAACACTTACTCTTGAAGGTAAGGTTTCGGCTGATGAGCTTGGAAAAGCAACTGTTGAAGGTACTATTGCTTATGCAATTCAAAATACTGTTTCAAATAGTATTAAACTTGTAATACCATCTGAAGCTATTGTGAAACTTAATAGTGATTCATCAAATATATTTTATAATTGTAAAAAACTTATATCTGCTGATTTATCAGGTTTTGATACTTCTGAGTCAGAATATTTTGGTACTATGTTTGCTAATTGTTCTATATTAAAAACACTTGATTTAAGCAGTTTTGTTACTTCAAGTGTTAAGTATATGGACAGTACGTTTGGTAATTGTCCAGAACTGGAAACTATTTATGTTTCAAACACATTCACTACCACTTCAGTAAATAATTCTACTAATATGTTTTATAACTGTACAAAACTTAAAGGTGGTGAAGGAACAGCCTATAACAGTTCTAAAATTGACAAAACTTATGCACGTATAGATTATGGCAGCAGTAATCCGGGATATTTTACATCAGTTAATGATAAACCAATTGATGTTACAGAAGAAACTGTTGATGAAGTGTTTGCAAATCTGCATTCAGGTAATAATGTGATTCGTATTAATGGTTATCTCAATTCAAATTATATAAAAGCTCTTCGAACAAAAATACAAAATGCCTCTAACTCTATTGTATTAGATTTTACAGCTATTTCTGATTCCTATTATTCTATATCATCAAGAAATGGTACTTCTGTAGATAGTACATATGGAGACAGTTTCCAGGATTGTACAATGTTAACAAAAATAATCGTAAGCAACAATCATAAAATTTATTTCAGTGCTAATGCATTTAAGAACTGTACATATTTGGCAACAATTAAAGTTATAGATAGTTTTGATAATTCTGATTCATCTTATAAATGTGATACCGGACAAGAACCTTTTGCTGGCTGTATAAGACTTAAAACTCTTGATTTTACCGAATGTACTACAGTAAAACTTGTGGGTACAAAATTTGCTACAACAACGAATACTCAGGATAATTCTTATACTACAGAAGTAAGATTCGGTAAAAAGCTATATACATTAATTATAAACAACTCAGTTGCTTTTACTAATGAAAATTTCAAATTTGAATATCAGGGTACGAAGAGCAATTGGCAGACTGTTTCAAAATCCAGATCAGGAACTCAAAAAGATCCTTTGAAGTGCCACTGTGCTGAAGATAATATTACTCTTACAATGGACAGTACTGGAATCTGGAGTGAATAATTCTTTATATTAAAGAAAAAACTTTATTAAAATTCAACACTGTGTTATAATGTATAGAATGATAAATTTAAGAAAGAAAAAACACATTTCGATTTTCTCTTTCTTAATGTTTTTAGCATTTATCGCAGGGGTGAATTTTACCTCGTGCGATAATCTCTTTTCTGAAGATTCCATAACCGAACCGGAAACAGAACAGGCCGAAGAACTTCCGGTAACAAAAATTGTAACTCCCGGCGCTTCCGGTTCTTCGCAATCTGCTAAATCAGGCAAAATCAAATTCTTAATCAATTCAGACAATCGGGAAAATCAAAACCAGCGTTCAATTCTTCCAGACGTTCAGCTTGCAAACCTGACTGCAATTACAATTACAGGAACTCATAACGGAACATCGGTTGGCATTGCAGATAATCTGACTTATTCACAATTAACCTCTCAGCTTTTTGAACTTGAGCTTGGTGAGTGGAGTTTTGTTCTTACTGCTCAGAATGAAGGTTTTGGCTTTACTTCAACTGGTACTGTTACTGTTGATTATTATACAACCAATACCGTAAGCTTTAGCCTGAGTCCTTCAACAGGGGCGGGCGGTTTTTCTTTTAGCCTCGATTTTACAGGGAACGCACCAAAGGCAGAATTTTCATTAACCCCATATCCATCTGGTTCGACAGTTGATTCAGGTGAAATATCAACAGAAAATCATAAAGTCGTATACAACAGAAGTTCTTCTAATCCTCTTCCACCGGGAACTTACCGTTTTGCAGTTACCTTCTATGGTGATGCAGAAAAAACAGTTACCTTAAATACCTACAGCGAACTCATAAACATTAAAGATGGTTTTGTAAGTAAGTCACAGTCTGCAATAAATATCAATATAAATTCTATGTATGAAATTTCATATGATTTTGCAGGCGGCACTCTTGATAGCGGTACACTTGTAGAAAAATATTCAATTTATTCAAGCCCGATTTCCTTACCGTCAGCAGGCAGCAACGCAGTAAAAAAACAGGGCTACGATTTTGCCGGCTGGAAAGAAGGGTCTGCAGAAGTTACAGAAATTAACCTGAACGAGCCAAGGAATTATTCCCTTACCGCACAGTGGACTCCAAGAAATGATACTGCCTATAAAGTTGAACACTACAAACAGAATATAAACGATGATAACTATGTACTCGCAAATACAGATAACCTGACAGGAACTACTGCTTGGAATACTGAAGCTTCTGCAAAAGACACAACTACTCAAATTTCAGATTATTATGGGTTTACTGCAAAAACTTTCAGTCAGTCTGCAATTGCAGCTGATGGCAGCACAATTGTAAAGATTTATTATGACAGAAATACATATAAAGTAACTTATAAGAGCGGAGTATCCGGAGAAAATATAGCAATACCTTCAACACAGACAGGTATCCGTTTTGGAGCAACAGTAACTCCAGACTTTACGACAACGGTAACAAGAGCCGGTTACAATTTTGCCGGCTGGAGTGATGGTACAACAACATATACATCTGGTGGTACATTTGAAATGCCGGCCACAAACATAATACTTACAGCTCAGTGGACGCCTGCAAGTGGAATTCAATATAAAATTAAACATATGTGGCAGGATACAACAGGTTCTACATATACTTTGCATGAAACAGAAACAAAAACAGGAACAACGGGATATCCGACAAGTGCTGCTTCATATATAAAGACAAACTATACCGGATTTAATACTCCATCAGCTAGTTCTGTTACTGAAGAAGCAATTGCTGCAGACGGTACAACCGAAGTCGAAATCAGATATACAAGAAAGACATATACACTTTCTTATGCCATGAATGGTGGAAGTGGAACTATTGCATCTTCAACAGTGCGTTATGGAGTGCCGGTAACTCCTGACTTTACAACAACTGTATCGAAAACAGGTTATACTTTTGTCGGCTGGAAAAATGGTTCTACAACATATACCAGCGGTGATACATTCCCAATGCCGAATAATGATGTAACCCTTACAGCTCAGTGGACGCCTGTAACTTACACAATAACCTATGAGACAAATGAAGGAGTTTTCGAATCAACATATACTAAACCAGAATCATATACTGTTGAATCTCCTGTAACATTACCAACTTCAACAAATATTACTAAGACTGGTTATACATTAGATGGATGGTATGCAAATGCTTCATTTACGGGTTCAAAAATAACTACAACAGATTCATCAACAACAGGAAACAAAATTTATTATGCAAAATGGACACCTGCAACTGTTACTTATATGGTAAAACATTATCAGCAGAATCTTGATAATAATAATTATTCAATTGTATCTTCAGCTAATGAAACAAAAACAGGAAAAACTGGCTCTAATACAACAGCAACACCTAAATCTTCCTTTACAGGATTCGAGGCTAAGGATTTTGAACAGGCTGTAATAAAGGCTGATGGTACAACTGTTGTAGAAATTTATTATGACAGAATCTTATATCCAGTAACTTATTCGGCACCAGATAAAACTGGTGGTAATATGCCATCATCATCAAATACATATCGTTATGAAAAAACAATAACAATTCCTTCTGTATACCCTTCAAGAAATGGTTATAGATTTGAAGGCTGGAATGATGGAACTAACACATATGGTCCGGGAGCTACAATTACTATAACTGGAAGCAGATCATTTGAAGCAGTATGGACAAAACGAAAGTATACAATCACATATAAAGATTCGACAAGT
>JAEEGL010286019.1_pt1 | contig 19787 bp, 16 predicted proteins | sample 9134231 | NCBI WGS metagenome assembly JAEEGL01 (sample SAMN16246548, study PRJNA631951) | gut metagenome | biome: gut microbiome; feature: rumen; material: fiber-attached | host: Bos | place: Iran: Karaj | collected 2018-10 | reverse complement strand
TGGCGGCCTGTTCTCAAACATCTGGCAGGGTTTTTTCGCCACGGCGATCGCCTGTATCTCGCTCAATTCCATCCTGTGCTATGTGAAAACCCGCAACCAGCGGATGCGGCCGCCTTACGTGGCACTGGTCTCTTTTGTGTATGTCCTGACGGAATACACGATGTGGACCTCCTCCTGCTTCGACTGGCCGTCCCAGTGGACGGATCCCTATAACTATGCGGCGATCCTGAACTGCCTCACCTATATCCTCTTCCCGCTGGCGATCCGCAGCATGCTCACGGTGCCCGGGGAGGAGATCGACTACAAGGACACGAACCGTCTGCAGATGCTCTTCAGGCCGATCTATCTCATCGCTGTCTCCGTCGGCTGCATCGGCGGATATTTCCTCGCCGTCTGGATGCGCCATACGCTGAATGCCGGGATCAGCGGGACAGGGGATACGGATCCCTACCGTGTCATCGCCGTGGTGCTCTTTGTGATCTCTGTCGTCATCGTCTCCTTTTCCGTCACGACCGTCTTCATCGTCAGTTCCCTGCAGAAATCCGCGGAGAGTGAGGAATACCGCCGCGCCATGAATGTGGCGGAGCGTGCCAACAATGCCAAGAGCGAATTCCTGGCAAGCATGTCCCATGAGATCCGCACGCCGATCAGCTCGGTCCTGGGCATGAACGAGATGATCATGCGGGAGAGCCTCCGGGCACGCGACGTGCTGCCGGACGAGCGCGAAGAGATCCGCAGCGTATTTGCGGATATCTGTAACTATGCCGGCAATATCGAGAGCGCGGGCAATTCCCTGCTCGCTCTCATCGGCGATATCCTGGATTTCTCCAAGATCGAGGCAGGGAAACTGGAACTCGTCACCGGGGAATACAGACTCAGCTCGGTCCTGAACGATGTGAGCAATATGATCTCCTTTAAGGCGGGGGGAAAGGGACTGGATTTCCGTGTGGAGGTAGAGGAGAGCATCCCCGAGCGCCTCTCGGGTGATGAGTACCGGGTACGGCAGATCCTGACCAACCTGCTCAACAACGCCGTGAAGTATACCAACAGAGGAAGCGTACTCCTGCAGGTCAGCACCGGCGGGATCCGGGAGACGGAGAGCGGGAAGACCGCGGATCTCATCATCCGTGTGGAGGACACCGGGATCGGGATCAAGGAAAGCGATATGGACATACTCTTCACGAGATTCGGCCGTGTGGACCCGGACCGGAACAATTCCGTGGAAGGGACCGGTCTGGGACTGACCATTACCAAAAGCCTTGCGGAGATGATGGACGGACAGGTGGAGGTGAAGAGTGTCTACGGCAAAGGCTCCGTCTTCACCGTGACGATCCCGCAGACGGTCCTCTCCGACGAACCGATCGGTGATTTCCGGCAGAAGTTCGAGCAGAGTATCGACAGCAAGCACGCAAGGGAAGAAAGCTTCCGCACCAGAGGTGCCAAGATCCTCGTTGTGGATGACACCCTCATGAATCTGATCGTCGTAAAGGGCCTGCTGAAAGGCACGGAGCTCGGGATCGATACCTGCTTAAGCGGAGAGGAAGCCGTTGCAATGGCGGAAAGACATGCCTATGATGTGATCCTGATGGATCAGCGGATGCCGGAAATGGATGGTGTGACGGCGATGCGGCTGATCCGCGAGGGCTCCAGGAGCAAGAATCCCACGACTCCCGTGATCTGTCTGACGGCGGACGCGCTCACCGGTGCAAGGGAGCGGTATCTCGCCGACGGTTTTGACGACTATCTCTCCAAGCCCATCGATGCGGCGTTACTGGAAAAGAAACTGCTCGCACATCTGCCCGCGGAGAAGATCATCCGCCCGGGACAGGTTGTTGACCATTCTGGTCAAGCATGAACATCAGGGATCTGAAAACCGGTGAAGCCGGCAGGATCCTCTCCGTGGGAGGGGAGGGAGCCCTCAGACAGCACCTGCTCGATATGGGCATGATCCCGGGATTCACCGTACGCGTCGTGAAATATGCACCGATGGGCGATCCGGTGGAGATCATGCTTCACGGCTATGAACTGACACTGCGCCTCGCCGAAGCAGAGAAGATCCTGATCGAACCGGTGGCGGAAGCGGAGGAAGCCAGACCGTACGAGCATGTGAAGACCGAGCATCCCGGACTGGGCGAGAGCGGGCGGTTCCATCCCAAAGGCAGCGGAGACCCTCTGCCGGACGGCACGCTCTTAACCTTTGCCCTGATGGGCAATCAGAACAGCGGCAAGACCACGCTCTTCAACCAGCTCACCGGTTCCAACCAGCATGTGGGCAATTTCCCCGGCGTCACAGTGGACCGCAAAGACGGCCCGATCCGTGACCATCCGGATACCGTGATCACGGATCTGCCCGGGATCTATTCCATGTCCCCCTACTCCACGGAGGAGATCGTCTCCAGGGATTTCGTGCTGAACGAGAAACCCGCCGGTATCATCAATATCGTGGACGCCACGAATATCGAGCGGAACCTCTATCTCACGATGCAGCTTCTGGAGACCGGCATTCCCATGGTGGTCGCTCTCAATATGATGGATGAGATGCGGGAAAACGGCGGAACGGTCAACATCAACCACATGGAGCGGATGCTGGGTGTGCCCGTGGTCCCGATCGCCGCGGCGAATAATGAAGGGGTGGACGAACTGGTCTCCCATGCGCTCCATGTGGCACATTACCGGGAGAAACCCCTGAAACAGGATTTCTGTGACGAGAATGATCACGGCGGCGCGGTCCACCGCTGTCTCCACGCCGTCGAGATGCTGATCGGGGATCATGCGGGTCGTGCCGGACTGCCGGTGCGCTTTGCGGCCGCCAAGGTCGTCGAGGGCGATGAACAGATCATCGAACGCCTCGCGCTCGATCAGAATGAAAAAGAAACGCTGGAGCATATCGTATGCCAAATGGAGAGCGAACGGGGACTGGACCGTCACGCGGCGATCGCGGATATGCGGTTTTCCTTTATCACGCGGGTCTGCGAAACAACGGTGAAAAAGCCCCGGGAAAGCAGGGAGCGCACGAGGAGCGAGCGGATCGACCGGATCCTCACGGGACGCTATACCGCGATCCCTTCCTTCATATTTATCATGGGTGCCGTCTTCCTCCTCACCTTTTTTGTCATCGGAAAAGCACTGCAGTTATTGCTGGAGTTTGTGATCGAACGGCTCACCGCCGCCGCGGACGGCGCGCTCACCGCACTGGAGATCAATGAAGTCCTGCACGGCCTGATCATCGAGGGAGTCTTCGAAGGCGTCGGGAGTGTTCTCTCCTTTCTCCCGATCATCCTGACGCTGTTCCTGTTTCTGTCTCTCATGGAAGACAGCGGATATATCGCCCGCGTGGCCTTTGTCATGGATAAACTGCTCAGGCGGATCGGCTTATCGGGCCGGAGCATCGTGCCGATGCTGATCGGTTTCGGCTGTACGGTTCCCGCCGTGATGTCCACCCGGACACTGCCCAGTGAACGGGACAGACGCATGACGATCCTGCTCACTCCCTTTATGAGCTGCACGGCAAAACTTCCGATCTACGCCTTTTTCGTGGCTGCGTTTTTCCCGCGGATCGGCGGATTTGTCATGATCGGTCTTTATCTGCTCGGGATCGCCGTCGGGATCCTGGTGGCATTTCTCTACCGCAGGACACTGTTCAAAGGCGACGCCGTTCCCTTTGTCATGGAACTGCCCAACTACCGGATGCCCCGCGTGCGCAATGTGCTGATGCTTTTGTGGGAAAAAGCCAGAGATTTCCTGCAGCGCGCTTTCACGGTGATCCTGCTCGCCACGATGGCTGTCTGGCTGTTAAAGAGCTTCGATCCGCACCTGCGTCCGGTGGCGGATACAAAAGACAGTATCCTGGCGATGATCTCCGGCCTGCTGGTGCCTGTGATGCGCCCGGCCGGTCTCGGCGACTGGCGGATCTGCACCTCTCTCATCAGCGGATTTCTCGCTAAGGAAAGCGTGGTCTCCACGATGGGGATCCTGTTTGAGCAGAATGTGGAAGGAGCGATCACGCGGCTCTCCGCGCTCTCGCTCCTCGTCTTCTCTCTCCTCTATACCCCCTGCGTGGCGGCAGTCGCTGCGATCCGCCGGGAACTCGGCAGCCGGTGGGCTGTCGGTGTGGTACTGTGGCAATGCTTCATCGCCTGGCTTGCGGCCGTGGCGGTCCGCATCATCGGCGGCCTCTTCCTATAGCGCCCCCGCCAGGATCTCCTGTGCGACCCTGCCTCTGGAGACACCGTTGTCCATGGCCAGTTTGCCGATAAAACGGTGTGCTTCATCCTCCGTCATATGCTTCTCTTCCATGAGCAGAGATTTGGCCCTGCTCACCTGCTTGAATTCCTCGAGTTTCTCCTCCGCACTGTCCACACGCGTCTGCAGCGCATATATCCTGCTCTGCACGGAGACCAGATAGCGGATGGCCTTATCGATGAGCCCCCGCTGGAACGGCCTGGCGACCGCCAGGATCCCGCGGTCGGTCACGCGTTCGAGCACCTCATCGTAGATGTCCCTTGGCGTCACGATCAGGACCGAGGCACGGCTGTGCTCGGCGATATCGAGCGCCAGCTCCTCTCCCGTCTCATCGGGCAGCGGCGTATTGATCACGACCAGATCAAAGTCGCGCTCAAGGGTACAGCGTCTCGCCTGGGAACCGCTTTTCCTGATCTCGATGGTGATGAAATCCTTGAGGGATCTCTTAACAATGGTGTCAAACTGCTCGGAAGCGGAGACGATCAATATGGAGCGGGGCGTGTCCGTTTTCTTCGGCATGTGTCTCCCTATCTTCCTGTATACTCCGCGATGATCTCCTCCGGCAGGCAGGCGCGGATGAAATCGCTGCCCGCTGCGAGTTTACCGGCCTCCTTGCGGGAGGACGGCAGGAGTTCTGCCGTATCGCTGCGTTCCTCGGGCAGCGGCATACGTTCACGGATCCCGGCAAGGCCCGCCCGGATGAGGAGCGCATAGACCAGATACGGATTGCCTTCGGCATCGGGACTGCGCAGTTCCGCACGGGTGCGGCCTTTTCTGGTCTCGATGTAGACGAGCCCGGTCTCACGGATACCCGACCAGTTCACACGGTCCGGCGCGGCGGAATTGCCCAGCCGCGTATAGGAGGAATCTCTGGGATTTAAGAAGATCGTCATATCCCGGATCCTGTCTATGATGCCTGCAGCCGCATAAGCCGCCACATCATTTCCCTCCCGGTCCCTGGCGTAGATATTGATGTGATATCCGTTCCCCGGCTCATCCGGCAGGGGCTTGGGGGAGAAATCCGCCACGAGGCCGTAGCGGCCCGCAACGGTGCTTACCACCATCTTAAAGGTAATGAGCTGATCCGCCGCCCGCAGGGGATCGGCGTAGTGGAAATCGATCTCATTCTGTCCGGGGCCGCCTTCATGATGGGAACTCTCCGGGATCAGCCCCATGCGTTCGATCGTGAGGATGATCTCGCGGCGCACATTCTCGCAGCGGTCAGCCGGAGCGATGTCCATGTAGCCGGCCCGGTCATAGGGCGTCCGCGTGGGATTGCCGTCCTCATCCTGCAGGAACAGGTAGAACTCCGATTCCGTGCCGAAGCGGAATTCGATGCCTGCCTCGGCGGCCTCCTCCACGGCAGCCTTGAGGATCGCGCGGGTATCCGCGGCGTAGGTCTCTCCCTCCGGCGTGCAGATATCACAGAACATGCGCAGTACGCGGCCGCTGTCGGGACGCCAGGGCAGGATCGCCATGGTGTCCGGATCCGGCTTCAGATACAGCGCGGCATGCGGACAGGCCGCAAAGCCGGGGATCTTGTGTGCAGAGAAAGGGATCCCGTCCTCAAAGGCTTTCTTCAATTCGCCCGGCAGGACGGAGATATTCTTTTGCAAACCGTACGCATCGCGGAAGGCGAGACGGATGAATTTCACATCCTCCTCCTCGATGTATCTCATCACTTCTTCAAAGGTCATGCTCATCATCATTTTCCTCCGTTCTACCCATTATAAGCGAGACTGCCGAAGCGTTCAACAGCGCGGACGGTATTTTCCCTGCTTCCAAAGGCGGTCAGTCTGAAAAAGTGCTCGCCGTGAGGCCCGAAGCCCGATCCCGGGGTCCCGACGACACGGATCTTATCGAGCAGCAGATCAAAGAAATCCCAGCTGCTCATGCCGTCCGGTGTCTTCATCCAGATGTAGGGTGCATTGACGCCGCCGTATGCGGTATAGCCCGCTTTTTCGAGTCCTTCCCGGATGATCCGCGCATTCTCCATATAACCGGCGATCTGTTCCCGGATCTCCTTCCTGCCCGTGTCGGAATAGACCGCCTCACCGGCACGCTGCACGATATAGGGAGCGCCGTTGTATTTGGTCCCGTGCCGTCTCGCCCACAGATCATGCAATGCCACGCCGTCCACGACGAGTGCCTTCGGGACGACCGTAAAGCCCAGGCGCAGCCCCGTGAACCCGGCCGTCTTGGAGAAGGAGCGGAATTCGATCGCACAGGTGTCGGCGCCCTCGCATTCATAGATGCTGTGCGGGATATCCGGCTCCGAGATATATGCCTCATAGGCGGCATCATAGAGGATCACGGCACCCGTCCTGCGCGCATGGTCCACGAAGCGCTGGAGCTGTTCTTTTGTGATCACGGCGCCGGTCGGATTGTTGGGGAAGCACAGATAGATGAGATCCGCCGGTTCGGACGGCAGATCGGGCACAAACCCGTTCTCCTCCGTGCAGGGCATATAGATGACTCCGCAGAAACGCTGCGAAGCCGGATCGTAATCGCCGGTCCGGCCTGCCATGACATTGGAGTCGGTGTAGACCGGATAGACCGGATCGCAGACGGCAATGACATTGTCCGGTCCGAAGATCTCCTGGATGTTGGCACAGTCACTCTTGGCGCCGTCGGATACAAAGATCTCGTCCGGCGAGACCGCACAGCCTCTTTTCCTGTAGTCTCTTTCCGCGATCACCTCCCTGAGGAACGGATAACCCAGATCCGGCGCATAGCCTTTAAAAGATGCGGCATCCCCCATCTCCTCCACGGCATCATGCAGCGCACGGATGACGGACGGCACCAGCGGCCTGGTCACATCGCCGATCCCCAGCCGGATGATATCCGCATCGGGATGGGCGTCGCCGTATTCCCGCACACGCTTCCCGATCGTGGAGAAGAGATAACTCCCGGGGAGCTTGAGATAGTTGCTGTTCACACTCGCCATGATCACGGACTCCTTTATAAAAAAGCAAAAACGTCCCGGAGCATGCTCCGGGACGCCGTTGTCCCAACAGATATGGATTTTACACGAAGTGCGCCCGCTCGTCAAGCGGGACGGACAGTTCAGAACCCGAGATCCTCATTCACGAGGATCACATGGATGCGTCCTTCGTGTGACGAAAATCTGGTGATCAGAAACTGGCAGCAGATCGTGTCGGGCGACTTGCAGTTGAAGCAGGAGCCGGTCTTCGCACAGGGAGTCGACAGGCCGAAACGCTGCGCATTGGTCGGCGCCGCCACATTTCTTGCGCGTTTCATCGCATGATCGATATCTCCGCACACCTTTTTCATGCTCACGATGAATACGACCTTCTTCGGGCCGTACGCGATCGCCGATACCCGGTTCGAGTTCCCGTCGATATTGACCAGGACACCGTCATCGGTCATCGCATTGACACTCGCAAGATACACATCCGCGCGATAGGCCTCAAGCATCGCCTCTCTTCTGTCAGGCACGGCATTCCTGTCGATAAAGGTATAATTCCCGTTCTTCAGCGCATCAACGAGTCCGATCTCCACGGGGCTTATCCCGCCGCCCATCGTGACGGTGCTTCCTTCCGGAATGAGCTCCAGGGCTTTCTTCAGAGCATCTTCCTTTGACGCCGCATAATACCCCGTCATGTTACGCGATCCAAGCCCTTTGATCACTTTCTGTGCCAGCAGTTCATTCCGCTTTTGTACATTCTCGTTCATCGTCAGCCCCCCTCTTCTTTACACTGTTTATCCGTCGCGCCGGTGTCCCGGTCACTCTCCCGTGCTTTTCACCTCAGGTTCCTGTTCCGGCCGGAAGCCGCTGCCGTAGGACAGGCCATAGCCGCGTTCCAGGAAGGAACTGCCGGTACCGATCTCATCGATACTGCCATACCACGGCGACGGAAGTTTCCCCGAAAAGTCCGCGCATCCACACAGCACGTCGGAAATCCCTTTCCCTTCCGATCCGGGAAGATAACACATCACAACGCTTTCCCAGTCATCATAATCATCGGGATCGAGGATCACGTTTCTGCCCGCGATGATACAGGTGACGGTGGGCTTCCCGAGTTTCTTCACCTCTTCGGCTGCCTTTTTGTTGCCGGGGAGACCAAGCGCCCCGTACAGTTCCAGATCCGCGGTATCGCCGTTCCACTCCGCGTAGGCCTGTTCTCCCACACACAGCAATACCACATCGGCGTCTTTGGCCCGTTTGGCGTCGGTAATGACCTCAATGCCGTAATCTCCCGCATAACGTTCAAACGCATCCCGTATGGTCGTTACGCCCGCAATGTCCTTCTTTGAAGAACCGTTCCATTCGATCGTCCAGCCGCCGCACTGCGCAGCGGCATCATCCGCCGCCGGTCCCGTGATATAAACCTTTATACCCGTCCGTAACGGCAGGACATCCGGATCGTTTTTAATGAGGACAAGGCTCTCCTCGACCAGTTTTTCCGCGACTTTTCTGTATTCCGCGGAACCGGTCTCCTGTTTCTTTGTCTCCGTTTTTTCAAGAAAAGGATCATCGAACAGTCCCTCTTCCTTTTTGACTCTGATGATCCTCGTTACGGCGTCATCCACACGTTCTTCGCTGATCTCACCGCTGTTCACCGCATCCGTGATGATCTGTTTTGCCTCATCGAATCGTTCGACCTCCATCAGCATGTCGATCCCGGCATTCACGCTTGTGATGACCTGCTCTTTGTATGACGCACCCGAGATATGCTGTATGGATTCCCAGTCACTCACGATAAAGCCCGCAAATCCCATCTCGTTTTTCAGCTTCATGATGTACTCTTTGTTTTCGTGCATCTTCACGCCGTTTAAGGAGGAATGGCTGATCATGATGGTCTGCACGCCGGCATCGATCTGTGCCTGATATACGTTCAGCAGCTCATTGATCTCATCGCCGGTAAGCACGGCATCGCCCCGGTCGATGAGCATTTCGGTACCGCCTTCCTCACCCGTGCCGTATCTCACGTTTCCGTCCGCCAGGAAATGCTTTGCACAGACGACCAGTCCTCCGTCGATCAGGCCCTTTGTATATGCGGTACTGAGGCGGGTGATCATTTCCGGATCCGAGCCGTAGGATTCATAGGTTCTGCCCCAGCGCGGATCCACGGACTGCGCGATACACGGAGAATAATTCCAGAGCATATGGCAAAGTTTTGCTTCATCCGCCGTGATCAGACCGACCTGATACGCGAGTTCCTCGTCATTCGCCGCCCCTTGCCCGATGTTATGGGGAAAATACACGGCATTCAGACAGTAATTCACACCGTGAACATCGTCCTGCCCATAAATGTAGGGGATCCCTGCATCCGATAACAGCGCGGCATTCTGATACTCGTCCACGAGGCTCCGCCAGGATGCGGCGTCAATGCTGCCGACCGTCGAGAGGATGCTGCCGTAGTCGCTGCCCTTCATTTTGTCCGGTCTGACATTGTAAACCGCGGGCATCACCATCTGTGCCGCTTTCTGCTCAAGCGACAGACCCGCAACGATCTCTTCGGGACTCATCGACGCGTATCCGGTGCACTTATATCCGGATCCCGCGGCCGAGTACCTGTGCTCCGTTTTCGGAAGCTCGTTTTGGGAAACACAGCCTGCTGCCGATACCAGCATGGCCAGCAGGAGTATGACGGATATGGTTTTATTCTTCATGCCCCGGTTCCTTCTCCCCGTTTCAGCCATTGCACGGAGCTTTTCAACGCTTCTATCGTCTTGGTCTCAAGGACGCATCTGGCGTTTCTGCTCTTCGCAAGCCTTAATCTGTCGGCCAGATCGATCTCACCGTCCCCCAGCGCAAGATGATTTTTGGGCGGATCTTCGGTTCCGTCATGGATATGGAAATGGATCAGTTTTTCCCGGTGCTCCATAATGAACGGGACATCCTGTTCTCCCGTTGCCTTGGAATGCCCGATATCCCAGGTCAGTCCGAACTTCGGACTCTCCAGCAAAAACATGATCGCCTTCTTCTCATAATCCCGGAAACCGTCCGTGTTTTCCACTGTGATCCTCACGTCACTGTCTCCGATCCATTCCCCGCACTTCGTGCGGAAAACGGAAAAGGACCGCATATACGTGTCAAGATCACGTTCATACATCCGGACCTTGCTGTCGGGCAGCGTAATATAGATCCCGTGGTTCATATGCATGTTGAGAATAAGCGGCTGGCTGCCGTCGCCAAACCGGTCACGGAGGTACAGGAGTTTTTTGGCCACCCCGATCGACCGCCTCACGGTTTCCAGATACGCATCCGACACCAGCTGATTGAAATCCGCGATGTTCAGATTCTCATCCAGATGGATCGTATAGTATATCCCGTACTTTTCGGCAACACCTGTCAGATGGCCGGTCCGTTCCAGCTGTTCGATCTGATACTCCGGAAAGTTCATATTCAGTTCGATGAAACTGAGCCCCAGGCTCCTGCACAGATCCGCGTTTTCTTCAAGGGTCCGGTTTTCGATCAGTGTCGGCATTCCAAACTGCATCGCGTGAGCTCCTTTTGAGATCAACTCAATCGTTTCCCCGGTTCATTCAGCCGGATCAAAGACCCTGGCGAGGATCCGCTGCACCTTACCGTATTCCGTCAGAAATGCCTCATGATTCTCCCGGATATACTGATGATCGCCGTTTCGTGCCGCCTGTTCGAGAAGTGCCGCCTTCTCTCCGAGCGCATCCGCGCCGATCGTCCGTGAAGTACTCTTGGCGGCATGGATCCGGATCGCATAGTTTTCGGTATCATTCTCACGCAGGAAACGATCCAGTGCTTCCCTCGTCTCATCGATCTTCCCATAGTACGATCTCAGGACCTCCATGTAGAGTTCCTTGGAGCCGCAGTGACCGATACCGCTCTGCAGGTCGATATATCCCTGATTCATCAAAACGGAAAGCCCGGTCATCCGGCCGCTCTCCGCTGCATTCTGCGAAGGGGCTGCTCCGGCCACGCCCGGCTTTCCGCGTTTATCGATCTTCTCTTTCGGGAGGTATGATAACATCATCTCCTCGAGTTTTTCCGGGTCGATCGGCTTGGTCAGATAGTCCGAAAAGCCTTCGCGGATATACACCTCACGGGCCCCCGACACAGCGTTGGCGGTCAGCGAGATGACCGGCGTGTCCGCGTTGGGAGAATCCTTCATTTCCTTCAGTTCATGCAGCGTTTCGATCCCGTCCTTGTGCGGCATCATGTGATCGAGGAAAATGATGTCATACTTTTCATCACCGCACATGCTCAGGGCCTCATCTCCGCTCTCCGCAGTATCCACCTTGATGAGCGTCTGCTTGACGAGGCCTCTGAACACCAGGAGGTTTGTCGAGTTGTCATCGACCATGAGGATGCGGGCGTTCCCTGCGGTAAACCTGCTCTGATACCTTTCTCTCCCGCTGATACTCTTTGTATAGGACGCCTGATAATCCCCGAGCGGATCCCGTCTGATCACCTGCTGCTTCAGTTCAAACGAGAACACCGAACCCACACCGTAAACACTCTCCACCTGAAGCGAAGACCCCATCATCTTCAGCAGGCTCTGGGTAATGCTCATGCCCAGACCGGTTCCTTCGATGTTCCGGTTTCGCGTTACGTCGACACGCTCAAACTCGGAGAAGATGTGTTTGATGTCCTCTTCCCGGATCCCGATCCCGGTATCCCTGACAGCGACCCGCAGCAGCACGCTGTCGTCCTCTTTCAGGTCCTCATATCCGACGGTAAAGGAGACCGCCCCCCGTTCGGTGTATTTGACTGCATTGGACAGGATATTCGTGATGATCTGCTTGATGCGGATCTCATCGCCGTTTAGGATCCTGGGGATATTCCGGTCAAAATCAAGTTCCAGGGTAAGTCCCTTTTCTTCGGCACGGACACGCACCATGTTCACCAGATCGTTGAGCATGGAGGACAGATCGTAATCCACGGGGATGATCTCAAGTTTCCCCGCTTCGATCTTGGAAAAGTCGAGGATGTCATTGATCAGCCCCAGCAGCGTATTACCTGAGTTTCTGATGTTCTCCGCATACAGAAGGATGTCCTTGTCATCCGTTTCGCGCAGGATCATCTCATTGAACCCCAGGACCGCCGTGATCGGGGTCCGGATCTCATGTGACATGTTGGAAAGGAAAGCGGATTTGGCCCGGTTCGCGGAATCCGCCATCTCGATCTGATGCATCAGCGACTCGGACATCGTCTGCAGACTCCTGGAGAGACGGCCGACTTCATCCTGACGTTCAACCTCCATCTTTTCGTGATAATCACCGGACGCGTACTGATCGGCGACCTCCGTCATCCTCGTCAGCGGTCCTACGATCGACCGAACCCACAGAACTCCCGTGACGACGGAGATGATCAGGATCACCAGGGCGGAAGCGAGCATAAAACCGAACAGTCTTCTCAGGGGCGCAGAGATGACCAGACGAGAGACGGCAACACAAAACACCAATCCGTTTCCGAGATCCTCCACGATGATCTTCCCGAACCAGTTGTTCAACATCCTCTGCTTCAGATGGACCTTGTCCCGTTCCAACTCGAGGAAGTGTCGGAAATACTCTTTTTCACCGGCCGGAATCTCCTCCGCCGTGATCCCGTCCGGGTAAAGCTCGTGACAGAGCAGATCGCCATCCTCCGTCATCAGGAACGCATTACCGGTCCCGTAGATATCGAACGAGGCAACGAGTTCCCGGAGTTTTTCCGCGTCATATTCCCCTTCCGTGCCGGCGGGCATGCTCTTTTGCAATTCACCCGTGTAATACCGCGCGGAAAGCAGCAGGATCCTGTTCGAATCGGAATTCAGGATATTCCGGCTCATGACGATGGCAGACGCGATGAAAGACAGGATAGTGATCAGCATCAGGACGATGATGACCATGCTGAGTTTTTTCCGGATCGATCTCATTTTTTCAGCCCTTTCTCTTCCCGCACGAGGACGGGGAACTATGCTGAATTATAGCATATCAGGGCCGTTTTCTCCATACGGATCAGCACGTGATCCGCTTTTAATGACAGTCTCTGACCGGCTGCCGGTTATACAGCGATCAATTCTCTTCCAGGATCCGCAGTGCTTCTCTATAGTCCTGTCCCAAAACTTCCTGTACCTTCTCAAATTCATATTTTTCATGCAGTCTTGTCTGGACTTTCAGGAATTCCTTTTTCCCATACTTCCCGATATACAGAGACTGTGCTTTTGCTGCATTTGCACCGTCATTGGACGGCACAAAGAATCCTTTCTCACAGGTTTCAAGTTCATTACATTCGTAACAGGCATCAATATTCCTTTCTTTACAGCACTTTACGTTGGGACATATCCTGCCTTCGGAACAGGTGGCGAAGGAACAGACATTATACTCCGTTCTGCAGCCTCCGCACCACTCTCCGAGAAAACAATGGTCACAGGACAATCCGCAGATGGCGACAGGGTCGAAACCCTTTCTTGCGATCCTGCAAAGCCGGTTCTTGATGCGCTGCATTGCTTCAATATGCATGATCCAATGGCGCGAAAAGGGCATCTGAATGAGCCCTTTCACGTCCTTACCGCACCAGTAATCGATCAGCCAGAATGCGTTTTCGTCCCCGCTTACGCACTTGCTTTCCATCAGTTTCTGTTTTGCGGCTTCATTAAACTTCCTTTTCAGATCCCTGTATTGCAGTTTCCTCAGGATCTGATCCGTTGCTTCTTTAACGGCCTTTGCATAAAGATAGAGTTCCTGCACATTCAGCTTCTTTGAGAACGCTGCGATCCCGTCACCTGACAGTTCATTTCCGGTCGTGATGATCGGGGATGCGGTCTTTTCAAGGAACTTTTCCCGAAACAGGATCTGCTCATCCTCCGCGATCATCTCATGAGCCACGATATCCTCTATCCGGGAAATATGCCAAATGGAGTACGCCAGCGTCTTGCTGTGATATCCCTTTGCCCCGGCGAATGGCATCTGATAAAAAGCCTTCTCCGGATAGCCTTCCACGATCCAGGTGATCTGCTGAAACAATTCTCCTCTGAATTCGATCAGTTTTGCGATGGCTTCGTCAAAAGTGGCTTCTTTTGACAGGAGTCTCTGTATTTCCTTATTTTTCTCCGACCAACCCTTATCCATACCTGATCCGGCTCCTTTCAAAACCCGTGATTCCAATCCGCTCCCCGCTTACACTGCCTGCCGTTTCTTCCGGACGGGAATGCAGATCTCGCTCACATAGTCACGTGATGACGGATCGCCCGGCAGATAATTCTCTATATCCACGTCCGGTATCAGTTCATGATCGGACACCGGAAGCCACTCTTTGTAGATCCGCTCCCACATAGCCTGTATCGCTTCAGGGGTTGGTCCGACGCATTTGAACACCGCCCAGTCGTATTTCGGGATATGGATCACCTCAAATCCGTCCGGTATGCCGTCGACGTCGGCCGCCTTGCAGCCGATGCCGTACCTGAACGCATCACTTCCGCTTTTCTGCTGCGCACATACGCCCAGATAACCGGGGATCTTCCTGTACTCCTCATTCGCATAGTATTCATCCCAAAACTTCGGGATCTCCGCCTCGCTTGTTTCCGCATGAAACTCCCCGGCATGCACCAGCAGATCCATTGCTTCCCATTTTTCGATCCTGTATTCCATGATACTGCCTCCTTCTATCGTGATCTGAACGGTATACCTGCTCATGAACCGGATGGGCTCTCCCTTTTTGACCTGCGCCGGTGAAGAACCATGAAATCTGGTAAATGCCTTGGTAAAGCTTTCCGGCGAATCGTAACCATACTTGAGTGAAATATCCAGGACTTTTTCATTTCCCCTGGCCAGTTCCGATCCCGCCTGCGATAACCGCCTTTTTCTCAGATATTCCGCGGGAGTCATTCCGGTCAGCAATGTGAATGCCCGCTGGAAATGAAACGCCGAAAGGTTTACGGCTTCCGATATATCCGCGAGGGTGATATCTTCTGTCAGATTCACTTCCATGTATTCTATCGCTTCATTGATCGTCCTCACCCAGTCCATCTGGTGTACCTCCTTTCACGTAGATTCTAATGCTGTATCCGGACGCAATCCTGTCCCGGATTGCTTTGTTTTGTCCGGTTCCATGCCGGATATAAAGCGGATCACGAAGGCCTCTTATCTGCAGATAAACATCCCGTATTCCTTGGGAAGATCGATCACTCCGCAGACAGCATGTTCCTCCAGGATGTCCCTGATCTTCTGTCCGGGTATATCCAGAACCGCCTTGAAGGGCGCCAGACTGCGCAGGTACAGGACCAGGTCCTCAATATCCGTGATATGCAGAGAATCCTCGTAGAATAACGGCGTAACGAAAGCAAACTCTTTGCGGAGCATGTCCGCCCCGTTCTGCATGGTGAAATTGTGATTGGGTTTAAAACTCTCTCCGCCAAGCTCAAACCACTCTGCAAGGCAATCCGTAAAGTTGTTCTCTCCAAGTGTCGCCGTATAAAAGACGCCGTCTTTCTTCAGGACTCTTCTGACTTCACGGATCCCCTTCGTGATATCCGGCACATGGTAAAGCATGGAATTGGCTATGACCATGTCAAACGAGCCGTCTTCAAACGGCAGATCCTGTATATCCGCCGTCATGAACTCCACATTCTCCCTCTCTCCGAGATTTCTTCTTGCCGCATCAAGCATGCCTTCCGACAGATCCGTCATAACAAGTTTACCGCATTTTGACAATGATCCGTCAAGGCCCGTCCATATGCTTCCCGTACCGCATCCGATCTCCAGGACCTTCATCCCTTCCCGTATATCATAGTTGGACACGATCCAGTTGACGTACCCCGTTTTATTCGTGGAGTACCTGTCATGAAATGTCCGTCTGATATCCAGTCCCTCTGATGCGGCATACTGGGCTTTTACCGCTTCCGGATCATTTGAACTGCCTATTTGCATTGTGCCTCCTTCCTGATGCAGCTCCATGCGTCTGTCAGGCGCTCCGCGGACCATGCGGCATTCGCGGGGCTGGTGGACGGGAGACAGAACGCGGTTCTGCCGGTTTCCCGCTCGGCATACTTACGATAATACTTATAGGCAGTCTGCCCGTTTACATAGATCCGCCGGATATCCGCATGGTCCAGGATCACACGCAGATCATTCGCCGACACATTCCTGATACTGGAATCGGACGAGCCTTTTATATCGCAGGAACCAATCACATCCCAGAGTGCGATCCGGTTACGCAGAAGAAATGCCTTCTTATCCTCGATGGTATGAGGGGTGTCTTCATGAAACACAACTGATATGACCCTCCAGAAGCGATTCTGAGGATGGCCGTAAAAGAACCCCTCTTCCCTCGACTTCACGGAAGGAAAACTCCCGAGTATCAGAATTTTGGAATTCCCGTCATACAGCGGCGGTATCGGATGAATGATCATATCCTGCTATTTCCACTGAAAAATACTGAGATCAACCCGCCCGTCAATAACCGTGACCCCTTCCGCCTCCAGCAGCTTTGCCTGTGCTCCCGGACCTCCGAAAGCAAATTCCCCCGCCAGTTCTCCCTTTGCGTTCACGACACGGTAGCAGGGAATGCTGCCGGGATCGGGATTCCTGTGAAGCGCGTTTCCGACCGCACGTGCCATCTTCCGGTCACCCGCGATCTCCGCAACCTGTGAATACGTGGCCACCCGACCATATGGTATTTTCTTTACCGCTTCATATATCCGCTTTGAGGGGCAGTCGCTGATCAGATCATAGCTCTCGGCGATCATAAGCCGGATATCTTTTTCCGGAATGCTGCCGTCAAGAATGATCGTATTCCAGTGATCCTTATTCTGATGATACCCCGGGATCACCGATCTATGGATCTTACGCCAGAAGAATGCTTTCTCCGGATCCACCTTCACATTCAGATTAACGTACCCGTCTCTTTCGTAGGTCCAGAGAAAGGCCTTCTTGTTTCCGCTATACCGGACCAGCTGCCAGTTCGGATCATGAAACGGGGCATCCTGATAGGTATCCGGAAATGACAATCCGTATTTTAATGCTTCTTCTCTTGTGTTCATTTAACTATGACTCCTGACCGGAGAACACATCGATCATTTCTTCCGTCTTCACGCGTTCGTCCTTTTCGTCATACCATAGAACCGGTATAATTCCTCCTCCTCATCATAGATATCCTTATACATCTTCGTCTCAAGCAGCTTAAATCCCGCACTTTCGGCCGTCTTCCAGGAAGGGATATTATCCTCTTTGATCGTGGCGATGATCTCATTTTCTCCGTAATGTTTAAAGAAATACGCAACATACGCCCTCACGGCCTCGGTCACATATCCCTTCCTTCTGTATCCGGAACCGATAAAATAGCAGATCCCTATTTTGCCGGTATCTTCGTAATAGGTGCATCCGACATTCCCGATCACTTCGCCTGATGATCTGAGCACGATGGTACACGGTATATAATCGGCTCTCGGATCATCCTTTTGGGTAAGATCCAAAGCCTCTTTGATCCAGTCGCCGGCCCAGTCGGCAAAATGCTCGTCAAAGCCGATCTCCGTCAGGCTGCCGTCCCTTGCCATGTCAGCATACGCTTTCTCATCTCCGGGCCGGATCGATCTTATTATCAGTCTTTCCGTTTCGATATTCATCCTATATCGCCTTTCCTCTCACACCAGTAAAAAATCAACGATCATCTTCTTCTCTTCTTTCGTAAGCGTGTTCATATGACCACGTCCCTCCAGTAGATATGTTTCGCAATTCGGAATGATCCTTTTGGCTCTTTCGATAACTCCTCTCCCGGGAAACAGGCAATCCTTTTCAGCTGCCATAACAAGTGTGGGGGCATTACACTTTCTCATCCTTTCTTCATCAACATCGCTTGGCATCCCCGTCTTCACCTTAGAGTGGAGAATGCTGAGTTTCGCTGTCTCAAATATGTCTTCCGTGATGTTATCCCCGGTAACAGCCAATGGTAAGAAAACTCTTTTTAACCAACTGTCTTTACCGGTTATCCAATACATGATCATCGGAAACATCATTTTGAAGCTGTTGATCGCGGGCGCGTTCTTAATACCCGCAGGAACATATATGACAGATCTTTTTACTCTATCAGGGACCACACACATTGTTTTTGCAATGATCCCTGCTCCGAACGAGCCTCCGAACAGACGCATGGATCCATATCCAAGGCTAGAGATGACTTCGCCGGCCCATTTACCGTAATCATAATTCCGGGGTGATAATGATGTCTCGGCACTTTTTCCCGGATGGCCGATGGTATCTACGGCATAAATATGAAAATCATCCATGATAAAATCCAGAGTCAAAAGCGTATATGCAGAAGTGGAATTGCCTCCATGAAAAAACAGCAACGGTATACCGGACAGATTCCCGGTTTCAATGATATGCGTCTTTCCAAACGAAGTATCCACATAGATATCTTTCCATGGAGTCGCAAGTCTTGAAAGCTGGCTGTCATACAGATCAAGTATTCTTCTTTTCCCTTCTTCAGATTTGTATATCGTTTTCATTCTTCCGCACACAAGATCACACCCCTCTTGTATCATAAATGAACGGACGGATCCCGGTCAATGATAAATACAGGCTTCCGTGAATATGGTGTGTAGGAAAATACAGGCTTGACAAATTCGACACGAGTGTCTAAAATAGAATTCGACACGAGTGTCTAAAAGGAGGATCGAATGGCAGCCAAAGGGGAACGAACAAGAGGATCGATCATAGATGCCTCTTATGCACTATTCGCCCAAAAGGGGTTTAAACAGGTAACCATGAAGGACGTATGTGAGATCACCGGCATGAGCAGAGGCGGCTTATACAGCCATTTTTCCGGTACCGGCGCGCTCTTTGAGGCATTGCTCGAAAAGATCTCGGATAAGAACACGTTTGACATGGAAAGCGGGATCGATCAAGGCACTCCGGCAATAACCATCCTGAATTCCGCGCTTACCCAGATGAAGAAAGAGATCGGACATCCCGAAGACTCTCTGAGTGTCGCCATATATGAGTATGCACAGATGAACGATCCCGGGAAGATCATCAAACTCAATCATCGTGCGGAAGAAAAATGGGCAAAGCTCATCAATTACGGGATTAAGACCGGAGAATTCAGGGAGGTTGATGTTGACGAAACAGTCAGCATGATCCTGTATTCCTATCAGGGTATCCGAATGTGGAGTAAGATCATCCCCATGAAAACGAAAACTGCGGATCAGATAATAAACCATATCAGGAAACAGCTGATTTCTTCTTGAGGAGGGATGAAAATGATCAGATTTGTCAGACCGGATAAAGAATTACGGGAAAAAGCCATCGACTTTAAACAGGAGTTCTTTTCTCATGATGAGAGAACCATAAACGGCAGTGAACTGCTGGATCAAACGGATGATTATGATGAATGGCTCAGGAACGTGACCGCCAATACGGATCCTGCAACCGCGGATCCGAACTGGGTTGTCACCGACACGTTCTTTGCTCTTAACAACAAAGACAGGATCATCGGCATCATCGATCTGCGCCATACACTTAACGATTTTCTCAAAGACTTCGGTAACTGCGGCTACAGCGTTCGTCCTACCGAAAGGAGGAAGGGCTACGCAACCGAAATGCTGCGCAGGATACTTGTCATA
>JAEEGL016126003.1_pt1 | contig 19788 bp, 19 predicted proteins | sample 9134231 | NCBI WGS metagenome assembly JAEEGL01 (sample SAMN16246548, study PRJNA631951) | gut metagenome | biome: gut microbiome; feature: rumen; material: fiber-attached | host: Bos | place: Iran: Karaj | collected 2018-10 | reverse complement strand
TGGACTACGTAGTCTTTGCCTTCGACGGCTATTTTGCCGGCTTCGCGGCATTTGGCTTCGGAGCCGAGGGCTACGTAGTCGTCGTATTTGATGACTTCGGCACGGATGAATCCGCGTTCGAAGTCGGAGTGTATTATGCCTGCAGTCTGAGGAGCTTTCATACCCTTGCGGAAGGTCCAGGCGCGGCATTCCTTGGGACCAGCGGTGAGGAAGGTCTGGAGGCCGAGGAGGCGGTAGGCGGCTTTGATGAGGCGGTTGACGCCGCTCTCTTTGAGACCAAGGTCTTCGAGGAACATCTGCTTCTCCTCATAGGTCTCCAGCTCCGCTATATCGGCCTCGATGCCAGCGCCGATGAGGAGCACTTCGGCCTGTTCGTCCTTAACGGCCTCGGTTACCGCTTGCGAATATTTGTTGCCGCTGACCACGGAGGCTTCGTCGACGTTGCAGACGTAGATGACGGGCTTGGTGGTTAGGAGCATAAGGTCGCGTGCCACCTCCTGCTGGTTCTCGTCGAGCTGGACGGTGCGGGCGCTCTTGCCCTCGAGGAGGGCGGCCTTGTAGAGGTCCATCACCTCGACGAGCTTCTTGGCTCGTGCGTCGCCGCCGGCTTTGCCTTTCTTCACTTCTTTATCGTAGCGGTTCTCAATGGTTTCGAGGTCCTTGAACTGCAGCTCAGTGTCGATGGTGAGCTTGTCGCGGACGGGGTCGACGGTGCCGTCGACGTGGGTGATGTTGTCATCGTCGAAGCAGCGCAGCACATGTATTATTGCGTCGCAGTTGCGGATATCGCCGAGGAACTTGTTACCGAGTCCTTCACCTTTTGAGGCACCCTTGACGAGACCGGCAATGTCGACAATCTCGACGGTGGCGGGCACCACGCTGGCGGGACGTTCAATCTCGACGAGTTTGGCCAGACGCTCGTCGGGGACAGTGATAACACCGACGTTTGGCTCGATGGTGCAGAAAGGGAAGTTGGCTGCCTGTGCTTTAGCATTGGAGAGGCAGTTGAAGAGGGTCGACTTGCCGACGTTGGGCAGTCCCACTATTCCACATTGTAAACTCATAACTCTTTCTCTATCAAATATTGGTTCCTAGTGGTGGAGTTGCGGCAGACGAGCTCGCCGATGAAGCCAGCGAGGAAGAGCAGTGTGCCCATGAGCAGGCAGAGCATGGAGAGGTAGAACCATACGCTGTTGGTGAGGGCTATGCGGCCAGCAAGACGCATGATAAGCACAACGACCAGAGCCACAAAGCCGAGGACGAAGGCCACGCTGCCGATGGCACCGAAGAAGTGCATGGGCTGCTTGCCGAACTTGCTCATAAACATGATGCTCATCAAGTCGAGGTAACCGTTAATGAAACGGTTCATACCGAACTTGGTAACGCCGTATTCGCGTTTGCGGTGCTGGACCACTTTCTCCCCTATCTTGCCGAAGCCGGCCCACTTGGCGATGACGGGTATGTAGCGGTGCATTTCGCCATAGACCTCGATGCTCTTGACCACATCGTGGCGATAGGCTTTGAGGCCACAGTTGAAGTCGTGCAGCTTGATGCCGCTCATCTTACGCGTGGTCCAGTTGAAGAACTTGGATGGTATGTTCTTGGCGAGCTTGCTGTCGTAGCGTTTCTTTTTCCAACCAGAGACGAGGTCGTAGCCGTCTTTCTTGATCATGCGGTAGAGTTCGGGAAGCTCGTCGGGCGAGTCCTGCAGGTCGGCGTCCATGGTGACCACCACGTCGCCCTCGGCGGCGGCAAAGCCGGTGTTGAGGGCTGCCGACTTGCCATAGTTACGGCGGAACTTGATGCCGCGATAGGCAGGATTCTGCTGGTGCAACTGCTCGGCGACCTGCCAGGTGCCGTCGGTTGAGCCGTCGTCGACTATGATTACTTCGTAGGAGAAGTTGTTCTCACGCATCACGCGGTCAATCCACTCTGCCAGATGCGGCAGCGACTCGGCCTCGTTGTAGGAAGGCACTATGATTGATAACTGTTTCATATTTCTGATTTCTAAATTCTAATTTCTAAGTGGTGGTTATTTTACTTTCCCTTTTTCTGTTCGGAAGAATATTGCAGCCAGGAAGGACCCGAAGGCTCCAAGGAGCAAGGTTTCTATGGCGGCGAGGATGGCCCACCAGGCGGCCCAGTAGTGCAGTTGGGGGTCTTGCAGTGTCGTCTCGTTGCCGGTCATTGTGGTAGTGAATACTACCGTCTGCTCTGGCAGCAGGAGTCCAATCACCCATAGTGCTATACCATAGAGCACAGCGGCTAGGGCCGACAACCCGATGCCGAAGAGCATAAGTTCTTTGAGGGTGACCAGCTTGTCGGGGAGCGAATTGCGATAGTAGGCCGAGAAAAGGAAGATGCAGACGAGGAGTATGGCGTCGGAGACGTAGGAAAGCGGGGAACCGACGGGACTGCCCATCAGGCATCGAACGAGGACGTAAGCGGCCAGCAGCGCGCCGGTGAGGAGTCCGCAACGGAGGTAGGATTGGCGGTAGTTGCCGTGGATGGTGCTGCTGTATCTGTGGAATATTCCCATTGGTTTGTTTTACGTTTGACGTTTTTACCTCACTTTGGCTTCGAGGGCTTGTTTCACCAGTTTTTTCAACTCCAGCGTCTGCTTCTCGACCACTCCCTGTTTGTCGGGACGATAGTAGTCGGCGTATTTGACCTGTCCGAGGGATATCTTGGGGCTGGAGAGGTCACCTTTGATATCGACGCCAACCTTGGCCATCAAGGGGTTCTTCAGCAGCTCGACGTGGTAGCCGCACTGGTTGTCGAGCGAGTGCATGCCCGAGGCGCATATCTGGTATTTGCCGATGTTGAGCAGGAAGGGATAGACTTCGATGACTTTGCGGAAGCAGGTTAGCTCGACGTCGAGGCTGTCGATGCGTATCTTGTTGTCTTTGTCCTTCCAGCTCTTGAATTGCATAAGCTTGGCGATGGAGGCGATGGTGTTGTTGTCCATCACAATGAGGTCGTTGCCGCTGATGGCGGCGGCGCCAAGGAGGGTGCTCATCTTGGGCTGGTAGCGTGCGTCGAGGTAGGTTTCGGCCGCCAGGTGGAAGTTGGCGTTGCCTTGGAAGGCCGACAGCATCGGCACGAGGGTGTCGATGGTGGGTATCATGTCGATGAGCTCGTCAATGAGAATGTCGAGTAGGTGGAAGTCGACGGCCACAAAGAGGTTGTTAGGCCGTGGACTCTCATACACCGCCGTCAGCTGCATTGTGGCAGCCTTGCAGACGAAGCCTATCTGGTCGAGGACGGCCTTACCATTGTTGACCGTGACGGCACCCGCCACGTCGTTAAGGTCGTTGCCGAAGGCCACACTGCGCTTGATATGCGTGTGGAGCGTGATGTCGACGTCGCGGGGCACTATGAAGGGGTTGGCCTCTGCAGGCACGTTGTCTTCCTGCCGCATCTGCTCGAGGGTGTCGGCGTCGGTACCCATGCCGCTGATGAGCGAGAGGAGTTGGTCGACGTCGGCGTAGCCCGAGGTAAAGTTGAGGTCGCCTTTGAGCACCTTCTTGTGGTCTATCCAGCCCTCTACATTCTCCACGTCGCCGTAGAGGTTGAAGTCGGAGTGGGCTAGCTTTACTTCGACTGACTTGATATTGCACACGTCGGGCTTGTATGCGACCGCCAGCTGCGAGAGTCGTACGGCATCGGGCAACTCGGGCATGTAAAGAACAGCACCGTGGAGGTCGATATCGACATCGGGGTTGTACTGGCGGATGATGTTCTGCTGGGTGGAGTCGAGTCGAGCCGAGCCTTTGAGCTTCAAGCCTTCGAGCGAGACCATCATATACTCCTCCCCCTTCGCGTTGCTCAGGTCCCCCTCCCCTACATTAGGGGAGGAGTTTTTGATGTTGGCCTCCGCATCGCCAATCTTGATGTCGAAGGCGGCGGCGAGTTGCTCCTTGGTCACGTCGTTGAGACCAATGTTGAGGTTTGGGTTGTCTATCCTTGCGTCGATGTTGCCCAATGCCAGGTTGAGTTTGGGACCGGCAACCCTCACGTCGGCCATCTTGCCCTTGTGCTCCGTGGCCGGCAGCTGCAGGGCTACATTAAGCGATGGGGCGACAGCGTGGATGCTGTCGTATGTCACGTCGAGCCTGCGGAGAGCTATCTTGGCGTCGGCGTTGAGCTTATTGAGGTCGAGCGGGTCGAGGTCGCTGACGCGAAACTTGGCGTTGAGGGCCACCTCCGCATTTCCGTTGGCCTCTCGCAGCGAGCTGTCATTCAATATCGGAATGAGGTCTTCCAGTGGTAGCGCGGCCATAAGGCTGGCGTCGATGAGCAGGTCTCCCAGCAGGTCGTCTACCCTTCCGATAACCTTCACGTCGGTTCCTTGTGTATGCGCCTTCAGGCTTTTCACCACGGCGCTACTCACCCCACCATCACTCAGGTCGAGGTCGGCGGCCAGGTCGGCGTTTATCTTGTTTACCTTATAAGGCACCGCCGAGGGCATAAAGAAGCGGCCGTCGGCCAACTGGGCCTGTGCCGCTATCAGCGGCATCGTGCTGTCGGTGAGGCTGCCCTTTGCGGTAGCCTGCAAGGCTACCTTGGCGTCGAGGTCCATTCCCTTCTTCCAGGTGACATATTTCTTCGGCAACTTCTCCAGCAGTTCGGCTGCCTGCCACTGTCCGTCGGTCTCCACGGCCACATCGACCCACATAGGGTCGAGTTGCACGTCGCCCTTAAGTTTGAGTGCATAATCGTCGAGCTTCACACGACTGTCGCCGAGGTTGACGGTCATATCCTTCAGGTTGGCGTCGAAAGGAATCTCCAATGTCAGCAGGTCGTTCCTCGAGGCATAGAGGTCGTCGCTCACCATCTCGGTGCCGCCAGTCATGAAGCGACCATCTTCGAGGTTCAGCTTCATCTTGCCAGCCACCTGTTCCATATTACCCTTGGCCTTGAGGGCCAGCTTGAGGTATTCGGCCAGTGCCGACATTGTCGTGTCGCCAATGCTGTCGGTGGTCTGCAGGTTGATAATGTCGGCCTTGAGGTCGATGTCGGCGTCGACAAGACCTTCCTGCAGACGGCCCTTCACTTCCAAGCCCATACCGTTTACCGTGGCGTCCAGACCGTCCTTAAGGTCGAGCAGACCAGCGTTGAGGTTTGTGATTTTCACCTTGCGGAGGTCAATCTCCGGCAGGCTGTCGAGCGAGAAAGGCGTGCTCGTGGTGTCCTCATCCTCCGACTTGGGGAATATGTCGAAGTTCGAGTTACCCTCCTTGTCGATATAGAGGTTGGCGGCCACCTCGTCGAGCAGCACTTGGTGCACCACCACGGCGCCCTCCTTGAGGAATTTCTTCACATCGACACCCACGGTGAGGCTGCCTACATAGGCCACCACCTCGCCGCCAGGTGCTCCCTCCATGGGGTTGATTACATATACGTCGCTCACCTTCAGACCAGCGTCGGGGAAGGTCTTAAAGAGAGTCAGGTCCACTTCGCCGAATTTGGTCTCGCACAATACATAGTCGCCAGCCAGACGGTTCACTATCTTCGTCAGTTGTTTGGGACTAAAAATCAGATAGAGGCCTATACACACAACAAGCAGCACCACTCCCAGCAGCGAGCCCAGCGATATCAATGCTATCTTCCAACCTTTCTTCATTCCACTCTCCTCAGCTTATAGGTTCCTATCTCCTCCTCGCGCTCCATCTCCGAAGCGCTGATGGCGGTGATGGTGTAGGTGCGCACCACCATGTCGCCAATATTGGTGCCGCTGAAACGGTGACGCAGCTGGTCGCCGCTAATGCTCCAACTGTAGGCCACCGAGCCGCTGTCGGTCTCGTTCATGATATCGTCGGCTCGGTCCCACGTGTGGCCGGTGCCGTCTTCACGGTAGCTCCAGAACTCCTCGGTGCCGTTCTTCTGCCAGACACCGTAGAGCTGCTCCTCGCTCACCGTGATACCCTCGTTGTCGGTATGACAGGCAGTGGCGAGCAGCCCTGCCGCCAGTAGCATCACAACAATCTTACAGTATTTCTTCATAATTTGCTTTCAATTATCCACTACCATCACCTCGGGCAGGCATCTCCCCTGCTCGTCGTAGTCCATTCCGTAGCCGACGATGAACTCGTTGCCTATCTCCTTGCCAATGTAGTCCACCTTGTAGTCGCCTTTGAAGGCTGCAGGTTTGAAGAACAGCGTGCAGATGCGGACACTCTTCGGATTCACACTCGCCACCTCTTTCAGCAGGTGACCCATCGACAGGCCGCTGTCAACCACGTCCTCCACTATAAGCACATCCCTCCCCTCGACATCTTTGGGGAACGGCAGCGAGCAGTTCACAGTCCCGGTACTGCTCATACCTGCATAGGAGGTGTATCGCACAAAGTTTACTTCGCAGGGTATTGTCAGGCGGCGGACAAGGTCGGAGGCAAACATGAAAGCCCCCGTCAATATCGGGCAAACGAGGAGATTCCTCCCCTCGTAGTCTCGGCTCACTTCGGCTGCCAGTCTGTCGCAGATGGCCGCCAGTTCGTCTTTGCCGATAAAGGTCTTAAAATCCTTGTCCTTGATTCTCACTTAAGTCCTGATTGATTACTCTTGTACCACTTCCATTACGAGCCTCAGGCCGTAGTATTCCGTCTTGCCTGTCGGCACATACCATCCGCGGTCGAACACCGCACACGAGGACGAGGTGCTGTAGTAATGGCCGCCGCGAACAATGCGGCTGTCGCCAGCCTGCGGGCCCCGAGGGTTGCTCTGACGGGCCTCAGAGTAGACACCCATCCAGTCGCCGCACCATTCCGCCACGTTGCCGCTCATATCGTACAGGCCGAGGGCGTTGGGCCTGAGGCGGCCCACCTCGTGAGTGCGGCCCTCGCTGTTCACGCAGTACCACGCGCAACTGTCCAGCCCATTGCGTTCACAGCCCGCAAAGGCATAATCCTTACCGCCCCTAGCAGCAAACTCCCATTCGGCTTCGGTAGGCAGGCGAAAGCGGCGCCCAGTCATCTGGCTCAGCAGCATGCAAAACTCCTGCGCCTGCGTCCACGTGATGTTCTCAACGGGCAACTGCTCGCTGCCGCGGAAATTGGAGGGATTCTCCCCCATCAAGGCTGTCCACAGCGCCTGTGTCACCTCGTAGCGGCCCATAAAGAACGAGCTCACCTCCACCTCATGCTCGGGACGGGTGGCCTCATAGTGGTTGGCCACTCCCTTGGCGTCGTTGCTGCCCATGGTGAACGTTCCACCCTCCACATACACCATCTCGATCACGGGCCCGTTGGGCACCTCGACGCGCACCACGCTGTCCTGCGCAGCGGCCCTTAAAGACAAGAATGACAAGAAAAACAAAAGGAACAAACCTCTTGATTTCATTGTCTTTCTTGTTTTTCTTGTCTTAAACATAAGCATAGCTGTTGTTGTTTACTCGCCGTGGTCTTTGCTCCACTGCTCGGGGTTGAGGCGCCAGGCAGCAAGGCTCTCCAATGCGTCGGGACGGATGAACTCCTTCTCCTTGGCCACGCCGATCAGCGTGTCGTAGTCCGTCAGGGTCATTAAGTCGACATTCTCTGCCTTGAAGTTGTCGGCTGCCACCTGCAGGCCGTAGGTGAAGATGGCGGCCATACCCTTGACCACGCAACCCTTCTCGCGCAGAGCGCGGACGGCGATGAGCGAACTCTTGCCTGTGGAGACGAGGTCCTCGATGACGACCACCGACTGGCCGGCGTGTATCTCGCCTTCAATCTGGTTGGTCAAGCCGTGGCTCTTGCTCTCCGAGCGGACATACACGAAGGGCTTGCCAAGCTCCTGCGCCACCAATGCGCCCTGGGCTATGCCGCCCGTGGCGACACCGGCTATCACATCCACGTCGCCCCAGGTCTCGGAGACTATCTCCGTGAAGCGCTGGCGGATGAAAGTGCGAATCTCGGGATACGAAAGAGTGACCCTGTTGTCGCAATAAATGGGCGATTTGCGGCCCGACGCCCACGTGAACGGGTGCTCATTGTTGAGCTTTACCGCTTTGACTGTCAGTAAGAATTCGGCTGTCTGTGCAGCCATGTCGTTGTTGTTAATCATGCTGCAAAGATACAAAAAAATAATATATTGTAAAAAATATATTTCTCAAGCCTCGAAAAATCGACCAATATAACACCATACCCCACACGTTGTCAGCGAATTACGTAACAATTCACACTCCAACTAGCTCATACACAGGGACAAAACCCCATCCCCTCCACACCAACTCCACCCCATCTCCACCCCTCCTCCACCTCCGCTCCACTGACGACTTGAGGTGGTGCGGAGAGAAAATGGAAAGGGGGCCGAGCAGATTTTCTCCGCTCGGCCCCCTGCCATGTTTTATAGGCTGTCCAAACCCTTATTTCTTCAACCACTTGTCGAACCAGTCGATGAAGTTGCGATGCCAAAGGAGGCTGTTCTGCGGACGCAGCACCCAGTGGGTCTCGTCGGGGAAGTAGAGGTAGCGGCTCGGTATGTGGCGCATCTGGGCGGCGTTGTAGGCCGCCATTCCCTCGCTGGCCACGATGCGGAAATCGAACTCCGAGTGTATCACGCAGATGGGCGTGTTCCACTTGTCGACGAAGAGGTGCGGCGAGTTGCTGTAGCTCTTCTTGATCTGCGGATTGTTCCAGTCCCAGTAGGGGCCGCCGAGGTCCCAGTTGTCGAACCACATCTCCTCGGTCTCGAGGTACTGCTGCTCGAAGTTGAACATGCCGTTGTGGGCCAGGAAGGCCTTGAAGCGGCGACCCTCGTCGTAGCCCTTCACACCGTAGTTGTGACCGGCCAGCCAGTAGATGCTGTAGCCGCCGAAGCTGGCGCCGCAGGCACCGATGCGTTCCTTGTCTATCTGAGGAATGTTATTTGCAGCCCAGTCGGTGGCGCTCATGTAATCCTGCATGCAGAGTCCGCCGTAGTCGCCGCTGATTTCCTCGAGCCACTCCATGCCGAAACCAGGAACACCGCGGCGGTTGGGGGCGATAACGAAGTAGCCGGCACCGCTCATCACCTCGAAATTCCAGCGCGTGCTCCAGAACTGGCTCACGATGCTCTGCGGACCGCCCTCGCAGAAGAGCAGCGCGGGATAGGTCTTGGTCGAGTCGTAGTCGTAGGGATAGATAACCCAGGTCAGCATCTCCTTGCCGTCGACGGTCTTCACCCAGTAGGGCTCCACCTTGCCCATACGCACCTGAGAGAGGGTCTCGTCGTTGAAGGTGCTGATTTTCTTGCCTTCCGACTTGTCGTCGGCGAGGTTGTAGGCGTAGAGAGTGGCGGGATACTGCATCGAGACCTGAGTGGCGACAATAGCATCGTTGACCATCTGGAATCCGTTGATATCGTGCACGCCCTGCGAAATCTGGCGGATGGCCTTGGTCTCGCGGTTGAAGGCAAACACTTCGAGGGTACCGCGGTACATAACGACGGCGGCCAGTTCGCTGTCGTCGTTGCTCCAGCAGATATTGCTCACACCGTAGTCGAACTCGGCGGTGAGGTCGCTCTTGGCACCGCTCTCGAGGTCCATCACCATCAGGCGCAGCTTGTCGCTCTCGTAGCCGTCGCGCTCCATGCTCTCCCAGGCAACCATCTTGCCGTCGTGACTGAACACGGGGTTCTGGTCGTAGCCCATGATACCCTCGCTGATATTGCGTGTGGTACCGTCTTCGAGATTGTAGATATAGATGTCGCTGTTGGTCGAGTGGGCATAGTCGTAGCCCGTCTTCTTGCGGCAGGTGTAGGCAATCAGCTTGCTGTCGGGACTGTAGTTATACTGTTCCGTACCGCCCCACGGACGCATCGGGCATTCGAAGGTGCTGTCGATGATGTTCACCACCTTGTCCATCTGCGCTTTGCCATTCTCCAGCGGCACCCAGTAGATCTGCGGTATCTCGTCCACCCAGTTGTCCCAGTGGCGGTACATCAGGTCCTCGTTGATGCGGCCGGTGGTCTTGTCAAGGCCGGCATAGAGTTTCTCGAGGTGCTCGGGACGCACGACGGGAATGGTCGAGATATAGACCAGCGACTTGCCGTCGGGAGCCACCTTGAAGCCCTCAAAGCCGCGCTCACACTCGGCCACCTTGCTCTCCCTCTTCGTCTTGAGGTCCATCGACAGAATCTCGCCTCCACGACAGTACATGATGGTGTTCTCGTCGTACCAAACAGGACTGAACTCCGAAGCGGCCGTCTTCGTCAGCTGCACCGCTTCCCCACCCTCGGTGGACATCACGTACAGCTCGGCGTTGTTCTTGTTCTGCTCCATGTCGGTGTAGCGCAGAGTGTAGAGCACCTGCGAGCCGTCGGGACTGACAGCGTACTCGCTCATCACTCCCAGGCTCCACATCACCTCCGGCGTGAAGCGTCCGTCGACAACCGCCACATCGGGCTTGCCGATAACATTCTCAGCCTCTTTAGGCTGACAAGCGGCCAGACACAAAGCGCCAGCCGCCACATAAAGTAGTGCTTTCTTCATATAATTATTGTTTGTTGATATCGTCCTTGTCGGTCATCGGCGTGCGGACGTCGACCTTGTAGTAGTTGTGGCCCGAATGGCCAGGCTCCACCACGTTGATGAACTCGGTATCCTCATCCAGTGGCTCGAAGGTGAGCGAGTAGACAAGTATGTCGTAGCCACCCTGGTTATGTGCAAAGTTGGAGTATTCTGGATATAAGGCGATTCCTTCTGCCTTGCGGAAGGCGAAACGCTTCAGGGTGGCGCAGTCCTCTACATAGACCTCTGGCATAATGGATATACCATAGTCAGGCACAGGACGGCGGTCGGGAGTGCGGTCTTTGTACATAAAGTAGAGGACAGTCTTGTCGCGTGTAATCTCCACTTTCTCGAGGCTTACGTTGCCGGCATGCGGCGAACGGCTCTCGACGTATGGATAGTCGAGCGTGCGCGGTATCTGGGGTTTTACCTTGATGGGTAGGCGGTTGTCGCGAGGCTTCTCTTGTGGTGCAGCCTTGGGCTGTTTGACGCGTTCGTGTTGGAAGTCGCTGTTCACAGCGTAGCATTTCATGTCGGCGTCGAACGAGAAGGTCAGTCCGCCGACGGGGGCGCCGTCTTGCTTGGTGGCACGGTTGCGCATATTAAAGTGACGGTAGAGCGAGGCGGCCCTAGTACCATTGAGGCTCACTGCATTATATGCAACCTTCGAGCCTTCCATACCGTCCTGTATCGAGGCGTCGGGATAGCCGAAGTCGTCGACCACTTCGTAGTAGCTCTTGCCGACATAGATGTCCTCGAGGTCGGGGTCGGCCGACACCCATCGGCTGCCCCAGCAGCCCGCCAGCAGGGCTAGGGTTAGAAGTGAGACGGGTAAAAAGAGATATTTTTTCATAAGATTGTTATTCCGCAAGTTTTCCATTTACAAAGCGGCCCGAGAGCACGGTGCCGTCGGGACTGGTGTGGGTGCCCTGGCCGTCGTACTGGTCGTTCTTCCAGCCGCCCTCGTAGCGACCACCGTCGGGATAGGTGGCCACACCCTGGCCGTCGCGGTGGTCGTTGAGCCAGGTGCCTGTGTAGGTGGCACCATCGGCGAACTTGATGGAGCCCTGACCTGTCATATGACCCATGACAAACTGGCCTTCATAGCGGTCGCCATTGGCCCACACCTTGATGCCTTGGCCGTGGGGTGCTCCGTTGACGAAGGGACCGTCGTAGCGTGTGCCGTCGGCAAAAACCAAGTATCCAGTGCCTGTACCCATAGCTGTCCAGTCGCCTTCCATAACATTGCCGTTGTTGAAACGGAAGGTACCGTGGCCTTTGATAAAGCCTTTCGACCACTGGCCCGAGTAGGAATAGCCTGCGGTGGCATAGGTGTAGGTGCCTTCGCCGTCCATGAGGCCTTTCTTCCACATACCGTCGTAACGGTCGCCGTTGGGCCATGTCATAAGGCCTTTACCCTCGATTTTGCCCTTGCCGTTGCGCTGGCCGGTATATACGCGGCCGTCGTCGTAGGTGGTGGTCTCCACGACCTGAGCCTTAAGGGCAGGCGCCATAATAGCGACAAGCATCATGGCTATAATAAGTTTTGCCGAATGTTTCATTGTTTTGGCGGTTTTAGTTGGTATATGTTGGTTGTGAACTAATTTAATGTATCGGTGTTATAGTGCATCTTGCGGATTAATACGCCCAGCTTGTAGAAGTTGAACTGCCACAGCGAGATGCCAGTGCCGTTGACGAAGTGGCTCTCCATGGGCGACTTCATCATCTTGAACACCGTATACACCAGTCCCTGCAGGCCCATGCGACGCACACGTCCGTAGGCACGCAGCAGGCGGACTGTCTGGCAGAAACGCTGGTCTTCCCACATGAAATCATATATCTCGGCAAGGTTCTCCACGGCCTCGACGGTCTTGTGGAGGAACTCCACGTTGGTCTCCACGTTGCCGTTGACCACGGCGTTCTCGATGTGCTGGATACGTATCTTGCGCTGCTCGAGCTGGTAGCCGAAGAGGGTGTCCTCGTGGCCGTACTTGACGATACGTTCGTCGAACTTCACCTTCTCGAATAGATCACGGCGAATCATGAAGTTGTTGGTCATGAAACTCTGGTAGGGGTGCTGGCGACGCACAGAGGCGGGCTGGCTCTCCACCTTTGTGCCATAGAGGTAGCGCAGGCGATGTTCCTGGTCGTTGCCGCGTTCGTCGTATTTGCGGCCACCGACTATCACCTGCGAATCGCTGCTCAGGTACTTGATGTAGGTCTTGAGGAAGTTCTCGGGAATCACACAGTCGTCGTCCAAAAACAGCAGCCACTCGCCTTTGGTGTGCTCGAGGAAGAGGTTCCTGATCTTGGCACGTCCTACATTCTGACCAAGTTTCAGCAATGTGGCTATCTCGGGAATGGCCTTGTTCTGCTGCTGGTAGATACCCGACGAGTGGTCGTCAATGCACACTATCTCCACCTCGGTGTCCGACTTCAGGTTCTTCACCTGGTTCACCAGGCGGCGTACCAGCGGATAGGCGTAGTAGTTATAAATCGGTATACAAACTGAAATCATATTGTTATCTCCAAATTATCGTATGCTAGTTCCACGCCATGCGGCAACTCTTTGGTCACCTCGGCGTGCAGTCCCATCTCATGGCTTATATGCGTCAGGTAAGCCCTTCTGGGGCCCACCTTCCCTATCACCTCCAATGCTTCGGGCAGGCAGTAGTGCGAGAAGTGCTTCTCCTTCCGCAAGGCGTTTATCACCATCACCTCCACGCCTCTCAGCTTCTCCATCTCGCCGTCGTCGATATGGTTGGCGTCGGTAATGTAGGCTAGTTTCCCTATGCGGTAGCCCAGCACCGGCAGCGTTTTGTGCATGGCGCGGATGGGGGTCACCTCCACTCCTGCGGCTGTGAACACCGTGTCTCCCACCGTGTGCATGTCGGCCTCGGGCAAGCCGGGGAACTCGTGCGGCTCGAAGATGTAGTGGTAGTCGCGCTCTATGGCGTGCCGGGCCTCGGCGTTGAGGTAGATATCCATCTTGCGGTGCTGCACATAGTTGAACGAGCGGATGTCGTCCAAACCACCCACATGGTCGCGGTGGGCGTGCGTTATGAGTATTGCGTCGAGGTGGTCAACATCATGCCTTAGCATCTGCTGACGGAAATCAGGCCCGATGTCGATGAGGATGTTTGTGGCGTTCAGTGTCACCAACGCCGAGGTACGCAGGCGTTTGTCCCGCTCGTCTGCCGAACGGCACACCCCACAACGGCACGCCACAACTGGCACACCCTGCGAGGTACCCGTACCCAAGAACGTCAACTTCATCCTAAAAACTGACAACTAATCCCATCTATTCCTTGTGCGTCAGTTTGAAGCCCACGCCGTGCACATTGGCGATCTCCACCGACGGGTCGGCCTTGAGGTATTTGCGCAGCTTGGTGATATACACATCCATCGAGCGTGCGGCAAAGTAGCTGTCGTCCTTCCATATCTTCTGCAGCGTGGTGTTGCGGTCGACCAGCTGGCCGAAATTGATGGCGAACATCCTCAACAGGTCGCACTCCTTGGCGGTGAGTCTCTGCACGTCGTCGCCGATGGTGAGCGTCTGGTGCAGATAGTCGAAGGTGAAGTTGCCAATCTTGAAGACGTTCTTGTCGGGGCGGTCTTCGTTGAACGAGCGACGCATGGTGGCGCCGAGGCGTGCCAGGAGCTCTTCCATCGAGAAGGGCTTGGTCATATAGTCGTCTGCACCCACTTCGAAGCCCTTGAGCTTGTCGGCCTCGAGGTTCTTAGCCGTCAGGAAGATGATAGGCACCTTCTTGTCGACTTTGCGTATCTCCTTTGCCACGGCAAAGCCGTCCTTGAGCGGCATCATCACATCGAGAATGCAGGCGTCAACGTCTTCTTCCTCGAAACACTTCATGGCCTCTTCGCCATCCTTGGCCCACACCACGGTGTAGCCCTTCTGCGTCAGATAAGCCTTCAGGATAGTGCCCAGGTTGGGGTCGTCCTCAGCCACCAAAAGTTTGATTCCAAGATTCATATTCAGATGATTTTAACAGATTCTATAATATCGCCGGGGCGAATGGCGTCTATTATCGCCCAATCCTCTTCGTCCACACGGCCGAAGCAGGTATGTACACCGTCGAGGTGCTGTGTGTTTTCGCGGTTGTGGCACACGAAGAATTGGCTGCCGCCAGTGTCCTTGCCTGCATGCGCCATACTGAGCACGCCGCGGTCGTGGTGTTGCATAGGTGCCGAAGTCTCGCACTTGATGGTCCAGCCAGGACCGCCCGTGCCCACCCGCGGGTCGCCGAGGTTGCGGCTGTAGGGGCATCCGCCCTGAATCACAAAGCCCGGTATCACACGGTGGAAACGCAGCCCGTCGTAGAAGCCGCTCTTGGCAAGCTTCACGAAGTTGGCCACAGTGCCAGGCACCGCCTCGTCGAATAGTGTCGCGTGCATCGTGCCCTTGGCCGTCTTGATTTCTGCTTTCATACCCAAATCAATTAAATCTACTATTTCGTACCCTTATAACATCGAAAATTGCATTTTATTGTGCAAATGTTAATTTTTTTTTGTTAAACGCCCCCTTCCCCACCCGCCATACCCTCCTTGCAGCCATCCCTGATTCCCCATTCCTTCAGTATTTCTTCAGTTGTTCTTCAGTTGTTTTACAGTCATCCACTGAAGAACGACTGAAGAACAACTGAAGAACAACTGAAGAACAGAGGGAGCCACCAGCAACCTGCCACCGTCATTCCGCCAATCGAATAGGAGCATTATTTTATGAATAAATCATAATTATATAAAAAAAAGATTGTATCTTTGCAGTTGGAATTTTACGGCCTATGGGCCGATAAATAATTGTGCCACATGCAGATTGAGTACAGCAACACAGCCACATTCGACCGCGGATGGGACCCCGCCGCCTTGCGCGACGCCCTCCTTGCCGCACGCCGCATAGCCCTCGTGGCCCACACCCACGCCGACGGCGATGCCGTGGGGTCGGTGCTGGGCATGTACCATCTGCTGCGCAAAGCCACACGGGCCGAGGTGACCCCCTTGCTGCCCGACGGCGTGCCCGACGAGTTGGTGTGGTTGCCTGGCACCAATATGATTGTCAGCGGCAAGAGCCAGTCGGCTGTGTGCCGCTGCGCCATGGCTGCCGCCGACCTCATCGTTGGGCTCGACATCAGCACCCCCGACCGCACAGGCTCCCTCTCTGAGGCGCTTACCAAGTCGGCAGCACGCAAAATGGTCATCGACCACCACGAGAACAGCGGCCATTGCCTCGACGCCGACGGCGAGCTGCTGGTGTCGGAACCCGAAGTGTCGAGCACCTGCGAGCTGGTCTACTGGGCCATGCAGTCGGCCTTCGGCGACGGCATCTTCACACGCGAAGCTGCCACATGCCTCTACGCTGGTATGTGCACCGACACGGGCACCTTCAGCTACAGCAACGACCGCCCGAGCCTCTACCTCGCCGCCGCCAACCTGCTGGCTTTCGGCATCGACCCGATGGACATCAACCGCCAGATCAAGAACGTCTTCACAGTGCAGCGACTGAAGTTCTTCGGCCACGCCATGGACGAACTGCTAACCGTCTACCCTGCCCAGGAGGTGGCCTTGGTGGTGATCCGTGCCGACGAGATGAAGGCCTACGGCGTCGACAGCCCAGAACTGACGGGCCTAATCAACGAGGTGATGAAACTGCGCGATATCGACTGCGGCATCCTTGTACGTGAAGAGGAGGACAAGGTGCGGCTGTCGCTGCGTTCGAAAAAGAACTATGACGTCAACCGTCTGGCTGCCGACCTCTTCGGCGGCGGCGGCCACAAACGCGCCGCAGGGGCTACAAGCACCCTGTCGCTCGACGAGACAGTGGCCAAAGTAAAACACAAGCTGAAGCTATGACACGGTGCTGTTTGCTGATATTGTTAGCCTTGAGCCTCACCGCCTGCCGTCAGGTGCCGGTAATCGATGTCGTCGACCAGCCCTCCGACCCGCTGAAGGAAAACCGTATCAACGCCAACCGCATCATAGCACAAAGCGAGGAGACGCAGATCGACGCCTATGTGGCCCGTCGCGGCTGGCAGATGCAGCGCATCGCAGGCGGCTCTCGCGTGATGGCGGATGGCCGCGGTGCCGCTGCCGACATGCTGACCTTCGGCGACACCGTCGAGCTGCGCTACACAGTCGAGGCCATCGGCGGCGAGACCATCTACAGCGCCCTCTGCGACACCGTCGTGGTGGGCCGCGCACAGCCCAACCGTGGTGTGGACGAGGCCTTGCGCACCCTGCACGTCGGCGAGTCGGCAACGGTGATAGTGCCCTCGGAGCAGGGCTTCGGCGTGGTGGGCGACGGCGACCGTATCACATCGCGAATGATTCTAGTGTACAAAATAACAACAAAAAACATCATACAACAATGAAAAAACAGATTAAAATGGCCGCAATGCTTGTGGCCGGAGCAATGATGCTGGCAGCCTGCGGCGGCAGCGGTTTCAAAACCACCGAGAGCGGCCTGATGTACAAATTCGAAAAGCAGAACAAGAGTGCCCAGCAGGTGCAGGACGGCGACGTGCTGGTGGGCGAGATGACCATCAAGTTCGACACCACGGTGACCTTCTCCAACGTCGGCAATGCCACCCGTATCATGCAGGCCACCAAGAGCTTCGACGGCGACCTCTACGAAGGTCTGCTCATGATGCACGTGGGCGACAAGGCCACCTTCGCCATCGAGGCCGACACCCTGGCCAAGTTCCTCCAGGCAAACCAGATGCCCCCCTACTACGAAGCTGGCAAAGGCATGAAGATCTACTACGAAATCTCGCTGCAGGATATCGTCACCAAGGACGAAATCATGCAGGAGCAGGCCAACTACATGTCCGAGATGCAGCAGCGTCAGCAGAGCGAGCCCGAGGCTATCGCCAACTACATCAACAACAACAATATCAAGGTTAAGCCCAATGCCGACGGTCTCTACGTTATCGTGAAGAAGAAAGGCAATGGCCCCAAGGTGGCTGCCGGCAAGAAGGTCTCCATCAACTACACTGGTCGCTTGCTCGACGGCACGATGTTCGACAGCAGCGTCGAGAGTGACGCCCGCCGTGGTAACATCTACGCCGACGGCCGCACCTACGAGCCCCTCACCTACACCGTGGGCCAGATGGGTCTCATCAAAGGTTGGGAGGACGGCATCATGGGTCAGCCCGAAGGCTCCATCCTGCAACTCGTCATGCCCTCGTCGCTCGGCTACGGCTCCCGCGGCGCCGGTGAGATGATTCCCCCCTTCTCGCCCCTTGTGTTCGACATCGAAATCGTCAGCGTGAAATAACTATGAAGAACATTGTCATTTTCGGAGCCCCAGGGGCCGGCAAGGGTACCCAGAGCGACTTTATCGTTGAGACCTACGGCCTCACCCACGTATCTACGGGCGACCTTCTCCGCAAGGAAATTGCCGAGCAGACCGAGCTTGGCCTCCGCATCAAGAGCATCATGGATGCCGGCCAGCTGGTGAGCGACGACATCGTCGTCGAGATGATGGACAAAGCCATTGCCGCCGACACCAAAGGTATGCTCTTCGACGGCTTCCCCCGCACCGTGGCACAGGCCGAGACCCTCGACCGCCTGCTGGCCAAATATGGCCGCAGCCTCACCTGCATGGTACAGCTCGAAGTGCCGAAGGACGAGCTGATGCGTCGCCTTCTCGAACGCGCCAAGATTCAAGGACGTGCCGACGACAACGAGGCAACCATCAACAACCGCCTGCAGGAGTACAACAACAAGACCAAGCCTGTGGCCGACTACTACGCCGCCCAGGGCAAGCAGCGCATCGTCGACGGCCTCGGCACCATCGAGGACATCGCCGCCCGTATCCGCACGGCCATCGGCTGAAACGTTTGTTACAATCAAATCCTAGCATAAGCGGGGCCATACGGTCCCGCTTATTTTATGTCAACACCCCACCCCACGCAAAATAAATTTTGCCACATTAGGAAATTGTCGTATCTTTGCAGTCGATTTCAGAGGAAATCAACGAAGCGTTATATCTTCGTCTTGCGAATGGAAATGTAGGAACCTTCCAATGTTAAGCAAGATAGGTATGGCGGTTCTCGCATATAGCGTGGACTGATTGCCGCATCTACTTAACAAGGTCTTTCCTACAACCTCCATTCGAAGAAGTGGTATATCGGGCCGCGCTTCTTTATTTTATTGTCTATCGTGGCTCAGATGGACGGATTAAAGACTGACAAATGAAAAAAGTATTTCTGTTTATGCTAACCGGATTGTGCATCTGCGTCGCTAATGCACAAGACATCATCTACACAACCGATGGCCATGCCATCGAGGCGAGGAATGTCAAGCGTGAGGGAAACGGTTTTAGATACAGCCTCTACTCAGCATCCGTGATGGACAGAAGCACCTATATGATTGAATGTACGCGCGTGAAGAAAATAAAGTATGAGGACGGTCATGTGTACGGAGAGGAGCCTACTTCGTCCAATCAAAACACACAGACCAAAACTCCTTCCTCTAAACAGAAAGAGACAGTAGCGCAGAGAAGCGGCAGCCGCGACACGGTGGTCGCCTATGCAACCTTGTCTCCAAACAATCAGTTAACACCACGTTTATTCAACGCTTATCCCCCGTATAAAAATCCCGCAGTGGCTTTTGCAAGTTCTCTGATTATACCAGGACTTGGACAGATGTACAACGACGAAGTTGTAAAAGGTCTTGTATTCCTTGGTGCCGATATAGTGGTGTGGGGATTGTTTTTCTTGACATTTAGCAATGACTTCATTCCATATTTCTTTGCCGCAATCGGCGCAGGAATCCATATTGCCGCGCCTGTAGAGGCTGCTTTCACCGCCAATAAAACCAATCAGCGACACGGATACTTGGCCATGTACCCGTCTATAAGCAAAACGTCACTTGCTTCTGCCAATGGTGAGACAACCATTGTTCCAAGCATGACGTTATCACTCTCATTTTAGTCAATTGATTTAAAAAACGGCCAAAACGAGTGTCGCAAGCCCCAAATGATTTTGAAAACGGCCAAAATGAGTGTCGCCAGGCTGTTTCAAAATTAAAACACGGTTTCGCAACTTGCGACGGGAGCCCCGTAGGGGCGACATTATTTAGCCGTGGGCGTAAGCCCACGGAATGAAATCGAGAAAACACTTTGAGCCCCGTAGGGGCGGCACATTCCAACGATGGTTATTGTGTCGCCCCTACGGGGCTCGGCTGTTTGGTTTATTGTCTACCGTGGGCTCACGCCCACGGCTAACATCTGTCGCCCCTACGGGGCTCTACGCTATCCGCGAATCTTAGCCCCCAGCTGGGTCTCGAGGGTCTTCTGGATT
>JAEEGL013649283.1_pt1 | contig 19788 bp, 11 predicted proteins | sample 9134231 | NCBI WGS metagenome assembly JAEEGL01 (sample SAMN16246548, study PRJNA631951) | gut metagenome | biome: gut microbiome; feature: rumen; material: fiber-attached | host: Bos | place: Iran: Karaj | collected 2018-10 | reverse complement strand
TGACCTACACAGCAAAGGCAACAGGCAAAAAGTACAGGGCGAACAAGGTGCAGAGCGAATTGTTCGAAGTTCCGTTCGTACGTATGCGCGGCTGGTATCAGGAGAAGTTCAAGAATATTCCGCCATCCTATCGTACGCTTATCTCAAAGGTGCAGACCGTCGCTCCGCCAGCCGTCGCTTATTCAGAGATCGAGATTGACGCATGGAATGGTTGGGTGACGCTCAACGGTCGACAAGTCGCCATGAGCCGTCCATGCTTTGCCGCGCTCGTCGTCCTCGCGAGCGGATGCGAGCCGAAGAAGCTTCACGCACGTCTGTGCGATTTGCATGCGAAGCATGGTGCGGCTGGGTGCGACTGGCTTGATACATTCAAGTCTGGAACGCTTTTCGCCAATCCCGATTTCGTAGAAGACCTCTCAAAGACGCTCTCGAACCTTCGCAAAAGCCTAACTGCCGCCGGCTTCGCGAATGTTGAAGCTCTCGTCCCCCTACGCTCTCGGCCTGTGACGTTCCCACTTGGTTGCGTTAAATGGCGGAAGAAGGAGAGATTCGCTGATATCTGCGGATATCCCATTCTACCTGCCAAACAATCATTTTGATATCATACGTACCGTCAAAGGAAAACCAGTTCAAGCGAAAGGAAAATCATGGCAAAGTTTGACATTAATAAAGTTGTCGTTCCGGCGGCGAAGCCTCTGCCGGTGATTCTTCTGCTCGACGTGAGCGGAAGTATGCGCGGCGAGAAGATCGCAGCCCTGAACAAGTCTGTTGAGGAGATGATCGCCTCCTTTGCTGACCAGACGAAGCGGGAGGTCGAGATTCAGGTTTCCGCCATTACGTTCGGAAATGAGGTCAAGGTGCATCTTCCCTATACGCCTGCGCCCGATATCAAGTGGACGCCTCTTTCGGCAGATGGCGCGACACCGTTGGCCGATGCTCTGGTTATGGCGAAAGAGATGGTCGAGGACAAGGCGACGACGCCTTCGCGGGCCTATCGTCCTGCGGTTGTGTTGGTATCTGACGGTGAGCCGTGGCCCAAAAACCAGCCGTGGGAGCAGGCGTTGGCTGCATTTGTTGGAGACGGGCGTTCTGCCAAGTGCGAGCGCTATGCCCTTGGCATTGGCTCCGAGGCGGACGAATCGGTTCTTGAGAAGTTCGTTGATGGGGCCGACGATCAGACCGTCCATCATGCGGATGACGCGGCAGGCATCGTCGAGTTCTTCAAGTTCGTGACGATGTCCGTTTCAACGCGGTCAAAGTCCTCCAATCCGAACCAGACAGTGGCGATCAGCCAGTCAGGACTCCCAGCTGCGCCTGTAGCTTCGACGGCACAGCCGACAGCGGCAACGCCGCAGGCCTCATCGGCCCAGACGGCTGCTCCGGCTTCGGCGTCCGCGCCTCGCCGTAAATACTGGTAATCAGCTTCTTGCAAAGGAGCGGATATGACGCTGAACCTGGTTGTAGATAATTCCGGGAGCATGATCGAAGGAGGCCGTCGGTTCATTGAGCGAACCGTTGTCCGGCAATTCGGTCGCTATCTGAGAACGGGAAAGATCAATTCCGAGGCCCGGCTTTATCTTCTCTCGGACAGGCTGGTTGAGACGGCGTGGCAGCCAGAAGAAGATGTCCCAGATGCTCTCCTCTCCCCGTCGGGGCATCTGAATGTTGAGGTGCTCATGTCCGCACCTTCCCTTTCAAGCGGGAAGACGGTGTTGATCTCGGATTTCTGCTTTGACACGGAAGAAGAACAGAAGATCCGAGAATGGATGGCGCGGCAGACGACGGAGAAGGTCGTTGCTGTGCGAATTGGCGAGGATGCCTCGACAAGTCGAGTTGCCGAGGGCAAGTTTGCCGTTGAACAAATCGAAGGTCTGGTGTCGTTGTTGTAGGTCGAATGCGTAATCTTTTCAAAACCTTCGGAGCGTCCGTCCGTGGTCCTGGACATGTGCGTTCGGGCTTGCCGAACCAAGATGCCTTTGATGCGTATGCACAAAGGCGTATTGGTGGAATCGTCCTGTCGGATGGACTCGGTTCATGCCCAAAATCCGATATTGGCTCGAAAACCGTCTGTCGCGTTGTGATGGAAGAGATGCGGTTGGCATTCCACGATGCATCGTTTGACTCGTCCGAGTTTGTCGAGTTCGTCAAGACTGAGTATCTTGATGCAATTGATCCGGCGGCTTATGCCGAGTATAGTGCGACATGCCTTTGGGCCATCGTGCCCGGAGACGGTTTTTTCCATTATGGAATGCTTGGCGACGGACTCGCTGCCGTTTTGACGAAGGACGGCGAGGTTCGGACGCTGTCCGATGATAAGGCCGATAGCTTTTCCAACATCGTCGTCTCAATGTCTCCAGTCGTTACGGCAAACAGCTGGCGGTGTGGGTCCATCCCTGAGAAGGAGTTCAAGGCGGCATTGCTTTGCTCCGATGGGGTCTCTGATGATCTTTCCGACATTCCTGGTTTTGTCGCTGGCTTTATCGAAGAGTTCTCTGCCAAGCGTGTTCCAGGTCCGTCTATCCGAAAGTTGCTGGAGCGTTGGCCGGTACCCCACCACGTTGACGATAAGACCATCGTCTGTATGGTCAGGAGGGACATATGAGCGAGTCTAAGACCAGCGAGAAAGTTGTTGACCATGTTGTGACCGATGTGGATGGTAACGAATTCCATATCATGGAGGAGCTAGGTCGCGGTGGGCAGGGCGTTGTCTATTCGACCGACGACCCCAACCTGGCCATCAAGCAGCCGATTACCAAAGACAATCGCCTGGATACGTCGCGGGATATGGGCGAGCTGTTTGAGAACATTCGTCGTCTTCCGTTGCCGCAGCGTGTACGTATTGCCGCGCCCCTTGCCATCTTGAAGTCAGAGCCCGGCTACGTGATGCAGCACATGGAGGGCCGTCGTCCCTTTGAGAAGTACATCGTGATGGATCGTGAAGACTATGCGGCCACCGGTGGGACGAAGACTCGTCTGCAGATGCTGGCGTCTGCCGCTGCAACGCTTGCCCGGCTTCACGCTTCAGGCATTGTATATGGTGACATTTCGCACAACAACATTTATGTTGACGCGGAAGATCCGTCGTCTGTCTGGTTGATCGATCCCGACAATTTGTGCTTTGAGTTGGACCAAACGGAGGATGCCGTCTATTACACGAAAGAATATGGTGCGCCCGAACTCGTTCATGGAGATGACGGCCCCCGTCCCACGACGGATACATGGTCTTTTGCCGTTTTGGCATATCGCCTTCTGGTTATGATTCACCCATTCATTGGAAAGTCTGTGCTCGATGAAGATGCCGAGGATTCGTGGGACGCTCCTGCTGCGGTCCCATCGGACAATGCGAGTCCAGAGCTGAAAGCCTATGCCGGGCTTTTCCCGTTCGTCGATGATCCCAATGACGATTCAAATCGTGCAGAAAAGGACGGGGTTCCGCTTGGGCTGTATCGAGAAGCCGTTTTGACGCCGGAATTGGTGCAACTGTTCAAGGAGACTTTTTGCGAAGGCCGGAAGGTACCCTGGAAGAGACCGTCGATGCTTGACTTCGCCATTGCTCTCCAGAAGGCTGCCGACCTGTGCGTGACATGTCCTGCTTGCGGGATGAACCACTTCGCTTCAGGCGAAACAGTGTGCCCTTGGTGTGATGCCAAGTTGCCGCGTTATTGTGTTGCGATATCAACTACCGGTTGGCAGAAAGTCTTGCAGGGTGCGACAAATGGCCGCTATCCGTTGCCGGAGCGGATGTTCGGCCCGTTCTACCCCGCGAGTTTTCTTGGAGGCGAACACGAGGCGGAGGTGTTTGCATCGTCAGACAAAGTGCGGGCTGTTCGCGGGACCAAAGCGTTTCCTACGGGCCTTTACTTCAAATTCTTTGGAGGGGAGAACTGATGGATTTCACCAAGATTCCGGGGCGTAAGCTGTCCATTCGTGTCCGAGCAGTTGAGGATGGCGTCATCCTCCGTAGTGCGGATGTTTTGGATGTCGGATGCATTGATTCTATCGAAGGCGAATATACGCTTCGCACGAAGGACGAGATCTACGTTGTGCGTCCTTGCAATAAAGAATCCTGCAAGCAAATTGAGGATGAAATCCTTTCGGGAGCACCGAGCCTTAAACGACTCTGCATGGCCCGTCCCGATGGTTCAGCCACGTTTGAGGTGGCGATCTTTGATGGCCGCAAGGAGAACTACGGCTCCGTTGAAATCGGAGTCGATGAGACGATTGTGGAGTACGCGCGGAAGAGCCTTGGTCACACAGTAAAGGCCGAGAGTTTGTGTGAATCGTTGAAATACGATTTTGTCTATGAACGGGATGATGGGCAGACGTTTTTCTTCATCATTACAGGGCCGGCTCTTGAAAGAGACCTTCTGGCCGAGGATATGAAGATTCCCGATGAGATAAAGCTAGCGCGCCACGCTCCAAAGGCCCATCCGAATGGGGCGAATTCGTTCAAGGTTTTGGGTGACCAGGCAACATTTGTTGCGTGTGAGACTGAGGTTACGCCAGGGCGATCCATTTACCTGATGACGAAGTACAATCAGCGGAAGAATCGTGCCGTAAACGACCGATCGGTTCGTTTGGCCCTTGGTGTGCTTAATTTTGCAAATTGGACGGAGGCAGGCGAAGTCAGCCGTATCGTCAAGAGCCAGCTGTTGAAGAGTAAAGAAAATGACAACAGCTACTTCCACAAGTGGGATAAGTTCGGCAACATGGAGGGCGAACTGTTGCTCGACAAGGCGCGACGGGCTGGTGTCTTGCGGTACCATGATTTTCATGAGACAAGCGATGACGGTGTTCCGTTGATAAAGGTCGATCTCGATCACGAAGCACCTGAGGAGTGGGATTACGTCACCTCGGTCGAGTTGGTCAATGGAGATTTGCCAGCTTATCTTGAACATGACGATCTCACCTTTGAGGCGTTCGTAAAGAAAATCCTGCCTGAAGATGCGGACTTCGACAAGGAAACGAGGAGACGTGCCAATCCAAATCCGACTTTCGAGTTGGAGGCGATTACAATGGATCGCAAGGCGCTTTATATCCGCAAGGCAGAATCATTGCCGACGAAGTCAGGTCGGTTTATCATGTCGCTTGTTGGCGACATGACGCAAATTAAACGTCGAGAGGAGGCCCGGCGAAGGATTAACGAGGGGCGTTCCGCGAATCCTGCCCTCAAATTGATTATCGAAGAGAACGGGGATCCTCCCAAGCGGCGATCACCTCGCAAGATCGAGGCGCTAACACCTTTTGTCAGACGGAAGATTTTCCCCAAACACGATCCGACGCCAAAGCAAGAGGAGGCGATTCGGATTGCGCTAAACACGCCCGATATTGCGCTGATCCAGGGGCCTCCAGGAACGGGGAAGACGACTGTTATCGCAGCGATTCTCGAGCGCTTGAACGAGGATGCCGACAAACGTCATGTTAATGCCGGTAGTGTCCTTCTCACTGGGTTCCAGCATGACGCCGTTGAGAATATGATTGATCGCGTAAAGATCAATTCATTGCCGGTTCGGAAATTCGGCAAGAGGCCCAACGGTGGAGAGGACGAAGAAGATCGGTATGTCCTGAAGATTGAGTCCTGGTGTCACGAGATAGCTGAAAAGATTCGTGCCAAGTATCCTAATCTCAGGAAGACAGAGGACGAGACATTTCTTGATAATCTCTGTCTGCAGTATGCCACACAGCCTTCGGCGAGCATAGCGGATCGTATCATCGGCCTTGCTGCCGCAGAAGGGTCTCCTGTTGATAACGATGTGCGTGCGCGGGCCAAAAAGATGCTTGATTTGGTCAAGCGTCGCAATATTGATGAGATGCGCAAGGCAGAGGTCGTGCGCTGCATCCGTAATCTGCGGATTTCGAGAGAGGGATTCATGGATGATGGGCCGGATCGGGCCATTGAGCTTCAGCTTGCATTGGAGGAGGTCGAGGGATGCCCAGTTTTCAGGGGAATGGACGCCCTTGAAGAAGCCACTCTCATGGTCGGTGGCGAAGAGCCAGACGATGCGTTGCTTGACAAGCTCTATGATTTAAAGTGCCTTCTGATGTTGCATTTTGTGCCGCCGCCAACATTTCGTCGTGAAAAGCGCAATGCGGAAGTGGCAAGACTAGCCGCGGATGTCCGCGAGTCCATTGGCGAACATCGTCAGAAGAATGCGGGAAGCATCGAATTTGCCTTCGCGAGATTTCTCTCCGTGCTGGAACGGAACCCCACTGCGGTCATGAATACGCTTTCAGACTACAGTTTTGCGTATGCTGCGACTTGTCAGTTCAGCTCGTCGGATAAGATGCGTAGGGTGAAGATCCAGACAGCGGGCGAAGGAGACGACAGCCCAGACGTTGAGTATGATTATGTCATTGTGGATGAAGCGGCGCGTGTCGGTCCTTTGGATCTTCGCATTGCTCTTTCGCAAGGGAAGAAAATCATTCTCGTTGGCGATCACCGGCAACTTCCGCATATTGTTAATGAAGAGGTCTCACGCAAACTGGAGACGGGGGCTAAAGTCGGTGAGAACGAAGAACTCGACTGGCTGAACAAGTCGATGTTCTACTATCTCTTCCACAAGCGGATCCTCGAGCTGGAGGCGCGTGATAATATTCCCCGTCACATCACGCTGGATATGCAGTACCGCATGCATCCCGTGCTTGGCGATTTCATCAGCAAGAACTTCTATGAACATTTTGATCCGACTGAACATTTCGGCTCTGGGCTGAATGATCAATGGAGGCGGTTGTACGGGTGTGAACCTCCGCTAGATGGTGATTCACGGTGGGTAGAGCTATTAAAAGCTGAGAAGCTCTTCCATTCGCTGCCAGGCACGGACAGCTCGCCAGTTGTCTGGCTTGACGTCCCCGACGACCTCGGGGGGTATGATCGCGCTCGCTCTGGAAGTCTATATCGCGATGTAGAAGCGAGGGCGATTCGGAAGTATTATTCCCTTTGGTCAACATCGCCCCAGGGGCAGGATCTGTCATATGGCATTATTTCGTTTTACAAAGAGCAGGTAAACAAGATCCGTCGACAAATTGGCGGTGGCGAAAATTCGGAAAAACTTCGGATTGGAACAGTCGACAGTTTTCAGGGTATGGAATTCGACGTCGTGTTCCTCTCGCTTGTCCGGACGCCGCGCAAGTCAAAGCAAAGCGAGAGCGATGCAGAAAAGGCATCTCGAATCTATGGGTTCCTGAGTCTCTATAATCGGTTGAACGTGTCGATGAGCCGTCAGAAGAAACTTCTTGTGCTTGTGGGTGACGCGGGGCTAACCCGTGCGCCGTTCGCAGAGAAGTACATTCCGGGGCTCGTTAACTTTCGCAAGCTCTGTGAAGAGAAGAACAAGGTGATTTCGTATGTCTCGTGATTTCCTAAAACTTGGTGATAAGCCTGTAGGGGGCGGTGGACGTGCACTATTCACGGAAGAGACGCTTGTGGGACGCGAGGCGTACCTTGGATGGCCCGTCGATGCCTACCGAATTTTTGTTCCTGTTAGTGGCGAGGATGGCATTGAAAGTGATCAGAACCCGTTTGAGCGGCTCGTAATCGCGGTCCTTGCGATGGAGAACGCTCTTGTCAATTCTGATCGCATGCTTGCGGACATGACTTGCCTTCCGGAGGATTTCGTACACGACATTGTTCTCCGTCTGATAGAAAAGGGTGTTGTCTGTGCAGATCGCCTCAGGCTTACGGCTGACTTCAAGACGAAATACTTGCAGGCCAAGGCGAATTCATACGAAATAGAGGCGACTGAACTACAGACAGCGTTCGTGTTTAGAGATGCAGTTACTGGGCGAATGCTTCCATACAGAAAACTTCTTGGTGACAAGCCAATCGAGACGCTGGATTACGATACCGTTGCCAAACGACGCCCCATCATGCTTCGCCGTGCGCAACAGGCGTTCCCTCCGCCCAATTCCAAAGATGTGAGGCGCGTGATTGCCGATATGCGGCGACGGGGCCGTGATTATGGCGAGGTGAGTAACATTCCATCATACGCTCGGTGCGACATTATCGAGGCGCCGGAGCAGTATTATCTGCTGTGCCCCATAGGCGTCCGCCGTTCGGATGGCGAAGAGAGAATCGGCGATCCCTTCGGGATGGGCTACTCGCTCGTTCTTGAGGCTGCTTTTGAGCAGGCATTGTCAGATGACGACCGACTTCTCGAGAAAATAACCGAGTGGAAGTCGCGCCTTGAACAGAGTGAAGAGGACTTGAACGAAAAAGTGTCGGAAAATCCGCTCCCTTACAACAGCAAGCACATAGAATCAACCTATCCTCATCTTGCGAGTGCGATGCGGCTTGCGTACATGGGCAACAACATGCGTGATCTGTACGCGGCGCTGGAATGGGGCTTCTATTATCATCTTGCGGAAGATGCGCAAGCAATTGTGTTGTCGGTTAACAGCATGTCTGCAAGCGAATTTACAAAAGCCGTTAATCACACGCTCTCCCGGTTGGGATGGGAGAATCAGAACGCGCCAAGTGTAAAGCCCGTTCAGGGTAAAATCATTGATTTTGAGACAGGCCGGAATACAGAGTTTCCTGTTACGTTGGCAATTATGCTGGCGTGTGAAGGCGGCAAGGGAACGTTGCTTGACCGACTCAACAAGGAATTCGGCGTCGGATTCCTGAAGAAGATGTTTGCTATGCGTGAGTGGCGCGATACTAAGCGGCATGGCGCAAAACTGGATCGATCACAGGACATTGCATTCGATGAGGCGAGGCCGTTTGCCGAGAAGGTTCTTCGTCTGACTTTGTCGGACATTCAGTTTGCGGAAGGGGCAGTCTTGCCGACGGATAACAATGCAAAGACCGACGAGAAAATAAAGGCGACGAACGATCTTCACGCTATCTATGGGCGCAGAGCCGTTCGCGAGTTTCCAGGCGAGGTTAAAGAGCACTTGCTTGAAGCACAGAAGGAGTGGAACAAGACAGGGCCGGAGGATAACGTTGTTGATGCTGTTGTTGAGGTGGGTGCAGCGATGCAGGCTATGCTGGTGCATGTCCTTGGCGATTACTCAGCGCCGAAAGTGGAGAACCCGGTTAAGGCGGCGATGTGTCGAGCATTGGAGGCGGGGTTCTCGGATTTTCCTGAAGGCGTCTATGGCGGCATTAGACCTGAGCGCATCCGAAATGGGTTGCGTGGTCAGATATCGACACTCGGCGTAGCAGGTGTGATCCTGGCACTTTGCGCAGATGAGGATAGCCTTTTGGCGGTTGCCGGACGGATGCCCGAGCTCTTTGCATTCATTGCAGAGGTACATCATGTCAGCGGCCACGGCGGGAAGAGCGTGTTCTTGAGTGATGACCAGCGCCGTACGTGGCAAAAATTTGTGAAGAAGTTTATCGAAACCCTAATGGAGGTCTACAATGGGTAAGAACAAGAAGAACAAGAACCGGAATAACTCGGCGGAGAATGCCGAGATCCAGGCGATCATGCAGCAGACCGCTGTGGACAAGTCGGAAGTCGCTCCGGTCGAAGCTCCGGCGGCAATTGAAAAGACGGAGAGGCTATCCACACTGGATGACGAAATTGCCAAGTTGCGTGCGCAGCGGATGGCGTCGCTTGACGAAGAGATAAGGCGTTTCCGTGAAGATCAAATGAAGGTGGTCAGCGCAACGATTGCTTCGCAGATCGCTGCGAATCAGCAGCTGTTGGCTGAGCAGAAGAAGTCGGTCCTTGAAGAATTGAAGTCGTTTAGATCGGCGGCGAAGGATCAGATTGAGGCCCAAAAGACCGAGGCCCAAAAGCTTGTGGAAATCTTTAAAACACGGCAGGCCGAGCTGGACGCCCGACAGGCGCAGTTGAAGGAACAGTCAGAAGAGCTAGCCAAACGAGAGAAAAGCATTGCCGAGCGCGAGGCGGCAGTTACCGTCAGAGAATCTGGTGTCGCTGAAAAGACCGCCGAGGCCGATGCCAGCAAGATGAAAAGCGACAAGGTCCGCGAGATTTACCGGGCGAAAATCAATGCGTCGAATGACGACGTTGAGAAGAGGGCGCAGGCACTTATCGAAGAAAGAGAGAAGACTTTTTCGAGCGACCTCAACGCAGCTCGTGCCGAATGTGAGCGTCTGCGAGATGAGCTTGCGCAATGCAAATCTGATTTTGACGCATTGCGGATTAAGTTTGGGGATGATCCGCAGAACGTTGAGGCAATTACTGCCAAATACGAGGCTACTATCGCTGAATTGCGAAAGCGTATCGGTACGGTTCCTGCGGAAGAGGTGATTGCGGATAGAGATCGTCTTTCACAAGAGAATAACGGTTTGAACGAGCGGAATCAGAAACTCCAAGATGAGTTGAGCCGTCGTAGATTGGAAGCGGGGGAAATCCTGCAGCTTCGTGCCGAGTGTGAGAAGTGCAGGGCCGAGGCGGAGTTGGCCAAGAGCATTTCGCAGATCAACAAAGACGCCAAGGCCGTTGTGGAGCAGGAGCTTGAGAAACTGAAAGCCATCTATCAGCCCGCGAAGGGGGCGAATGTTCGCTATGCACAGATTGAAGCCCCTTATGTCACCGCCAAGCGTGTGCCGAAATGTCCGACTGAACAGGGGAATGGAATCAGCGAAGATGCATGGCTCAATAACATCAAGGCGAAGTGCGACGAATACGGGATTGTGTTCAACGAGCGCATCCTGAAGGCGTTTCACACGGCTCTGAAAACGGCGGAGTGGTCGCCGCTGACGATTCTTGCCGGAGTCTCCGGGACGGGCAAGTCCGAGCTTCCGCGCCTCTATTCGCACTTTGGTGGAATAGTGTTCGAGCCGGTTCCCGTGCAGCCGAATTGGGACAGTCAGGAGGCAATGCTTGGTTACTTCAATTCCATCGACAACCGTTTCGCGGCGCAACCGTTGCTTCAGTTCTTGGCACAATCGCAAAAGGACTGGACCGAGGATTATCACGGTCTCCGTGATGCTGTTTGCATGGTGTTGTTGGACGAAATGAACCTAGCGCATCCGGAACTATATTTTGCTCAGTTCTTGAGCAAACTCGAGTCCCGTCGTGGCTGCACCGGAGATGATGTGCCGATTCTGCCGATTGATGCAGGAGCAGGTGTTGCCAAGTACCAGCTCGAACTCGGTCGGAATGTTCTCTGGACGGGAACGATGAACCAGGACGAGACGACGCAGTCACTTTCGGACAAGGTCCTTGACCGCTCGATTGTTATCCATTTCCCGCGGCCTGTTACGCTTAAACGTCGAACCGTGCTTAACACACTTAATGACGAGAATCGCGGTGAGCTTTTGCATCGCGCTGATTGGGAGTCTTGGTGGGTGAAGGAGTCGATCTTTGGAACTGACGACGGGGATGATCCCTATCAGATCGGTAAGTACAAACGTTTCGTAGAAAAGATCAATCTGGCGCTTGGAGAGGCCGGTCGGGCGTTGGGGCATCGTGTTTGGCAGTCGATTGAGTATTACATGTCAAACTATCCTGACGTGCTGACTGCAATTCGGAATGGTGGGAGTGCAGCCGATATCGATCGTGCCATGCACACAGCGTTCGAGGACCAGATCGTCCAGAAGATCATGCCGAAACTGCGCGGCATCGATACACGTGGCGATTTCAAGCGCGACTGCCTCGACGTAATCCTGGGATACCTGAACGAGGGCGTTGAAGGACCCGATGGCAAATCGTGCGTTCCGTTTAAGCTTGAGAAGGACTTCCAGTTAGCGTGCAAGCTTGGGTTTGGTCAGTTTGTCTGGCAATCGGCAAACTATCTCAATGAAGAGGAGAAGATGGTTGTTGAAATGCCGCAGGGGCCTTCCGTAAACGAGGTAAAGCCGACTAAAGCTGCGAAGTCAGAAAGGGCCCCGGTGGCCCCAGTGCAAGAAAAACGCCCCGCACAAGCCCCCGAAAACAATTTCGGAGCTGCCTTTGATGCGGCATCTAGCGTTGGGGCAAAGACAAATGTAGACGATGGGGAAAAGATTGCTCGCTTGCGTGAAAAGGCGGTTGCACTGGGAATTAATTTGAACCAATTGACGACTTGGCAAATCGCGCAAGAGTTGTCCTGTGATGGGCGTGAAGCGCATAGACTCCGTGAACTCTGCAAGAACGCCTACGAGAGGTCGCTGTGACACTCGAGGAACTCTATCGGGAATATCCGCTGGGTACAAAACTCGGCGATGAGGCGCAGCGAATCATATACCAGACGAACTGGTTCTTGAACGCGCTGGAGTTCGACCCTGTCACTGGGGAGGCGCTCCCCATGTCGCTGTCCGAGTTCCTTACGCGGATATTGCGAGACGCTTCCGACGACGGGCTACATGACAGACTCTGGAAGATTGTCGATTATTGCGAAGAGTCATTCCGTCGGATTGTACGGGCGCTGAACGAACAGCCTCGCACGGAACATGCGAGGATGCATATCTCCAGGGTTAGAGAGATGGACGCATCTTCGTTCATGAAGTTGGCGAATCGGACGGGACGAACAATCCGCGAGAAACTGGCGGTAAATCCTTACGTCACGTCAGTCCGGCACTTCCAGTCGATCGACCTTGCGGAGAATCAGCTACTCAAGGCGTATGCCATCCGGTTGGAGGAGCTCCTTTCCGAGCGAGAAAAAGCGTTTGACAGACCGGAGCCGTTCCTGGTGGATATTCGGAAATGGTTGCGAACGGAAGAGGCGCGGACGATCTCCCGGTGGAATAACATTCCCCCTAACAACGTCCTTCTGGCTCATCGCGATTATCGCCGGATTTGGAATGCCTGGCGTTGGCTACAAGCGCTCGACGACGATATCGAACGAGATCGGCGTGCGCTTCAGCGCAGGCAGAATACGATGGAATTCTGGAATCGCGCTGCTGCCGTGTTCTCGAACGCATCGGCGCTCATGGCCGATATTCCACTCGAGTTCAGTTTCGACGAGTTTGAGGTCCGGACATTTAAGGGCCTGGGGCTGAACTTTTCATTCGGTAAGAATTATGCCGTAGCGCTGGACGATTTGGCGCATATGCCAGAGGTGAAATCTGCAGCTGTAGCGGCTGAACCTCGTGAGGAGACCGAGCCAGTCTGCATCGATTTGTTTCCTTTGGAGCCCATAATGGCTGTGGGTAAGTCGGTAAAGAAGTTTGGGCAGAAGTTTGTCTGGCAGAAGTGGGACTGCCACGGAGATACCCTCGATATCGTGCCACTTCCGACGAAGGGGGTCTGGCTGAATGACAGAGCTTTGACTGTTACGGCGGAGGACCTGTTCATTGCCGGAGAGAAGCCGACGAATGCCCTTGGGCTGGCTGCTAGAAGTTTTTGCTCTGCTCTTAAGCGCCGCGTCCCGTGCGCCGGGATCGCATGGCTGGTTCCAGACTGTGCGAATGACTTTGATTTGGGAGAGTTGCGACGAGCCGTGAACTCACACTATCGAGAAGCTATCCCGGTTCCGCGCAGTATCGCAACGATTTATCAGGAACTCGGTCGGGACATCGTGAACGGAAAGGTTTACGATGGAATGTCGGTCGTTGTCATCGACATGGTAGGCACGCGTGTCTTCGCGACGCGATTGGTTGCACGAGCGTGGAGTGACGATGAGTTACGGGAGCGCGTCCCTCAGACCGGTGGGTTTTTCTGGGTGCGACATCCCATTATTGAGCTGGGAGAAGAGCGAGGAGGTAATTTCTCGCAGCTGGGTATGATTGCAACGCTGGATGCACAGCGCCGCTGGGTTCGGTCTCGGGAGGATGCTTTGTCACGAGAGCGGGTCGACGTTATGAAGCGCTATGCACGAGCCCCCCGTTTTACCAAGGACCGTATCATCATTCTTGGCGGGAGTCCGGTCGTTGGAGGGCTTAAGATTGCGCAGTATCAGAAGTTGGCTGGAGGAATACCTCTTTGGCGCGACATTTTGCCTGACCTTTCGATTGGCGCACCGACTTCCACGGGCGAAATCGTGAAAGTGGCCCTCGTCTCTCAGAAGACATCGGATCGTGACATTGTACCAATTCCCGGCTATGAACGAAAAATCAAGATTGATGATGACGAGTGTGTGACGCTTCCTGCGGGCAAGTCCAGTTATCGGTTCAAGGTGTTCCAGGGAACCGGGGCGGGACAGCTTCGTTATTGCGCCGTGGTTTCGTGTCCGCAGATCTTCCCTTATCCCCAAAACATCCGCTGTGGACTGGAACTCACGTACAGATATGGCGCGAACGATCCCTATACATTGCGTCTGAAGCCGATAGAGGAACTTCCGGGATTGCCCGCAAATTTTGACGTCGAGTGGAAGTTGATCTCGGCTGACGATGTCGACTTGGATTCAATGCCGACTCCTGGATTCCCGAAGGCCTCTTCTTGGATTGAGTTTGAACACTTCAGGGGAAAAAACAATTCCGATACAAGTCTTGTCGAGCGACTATGGCTCGGTGTCGATCAGATGGAGCAGTACCTGAAGTTTCTTCGCGGCGAACCGTCAAATCGTAAGACGCAGAGGTTTTCAGACGATGTTTCGTGGCAGACTGATCAACGAGGTCATTCGTATTTTGTGGCCAACGTGAGTGGCGTTCCCGTCTTGTTTTACGAAGATAGGTTCAAGGATCTGCCAGATAACCTTGAGGAAATCTCGTTTGATATCAAGTCCCGGTTTGATGTCGAGTCCCGTAGAAGGTACTACGTTGCGAATAATGTTTCGGTCGGGCATTCTTTGCCTGAGCGTCCGCAGTGGCTGTTCTGGCAATTACGATTCCCGATGTCGGTAATGTTTGCAGTATGCCGCGACGATGAGATGCCGCTGAAACTTCGAGATACGATATCTCGTGGGATTAGAATTGCCTCAGAGTTGATGAGTGAAGAAGGAGTGCCGCAAGCTATTGCAGACGAAGCGATATTGTTCCTGAGTTATTTTTCAGATTCGACCGCTAGTCATGTTGAACCGCTGTTACGAGCTGTTGTTTGCGGTAGAAATCCGTATCGTTTTGCAAGTTGCCGTAAGGCTATTGGTGTTGCACTGTGTGGGCTTGGACAACAGTGGCAGTTTGATATCTATAACACACTTTTGGGGCTCTTAGGGTGGGACTTGAGATGGAAGTCTCATGCACTTGAGGTATTGTCGATTGCGCTTTGGCGCAATGTAGACCTCCTAGGCTATCTCCGCATTGATCAGATACAGCGAATTGCTACAATCATGAATCCTGTAATAAGAAACGATAAGGAACGAATCGCGAGTGCGATGAGCAAAGATGATAAACCTTGGGAACTTAAGAGCGCCGTCAACACACTGCGTTCGCATCTTGAGCTCATGTTGGCGTTGTTACGCGCGCGAGGAAGCGATGATGTGGCGATTAAAAAGTTACTTGTTCCTAACGGGGTAATCGCGCAGTCGTTCGAGCAGACGATTGACGATCATGTCATGCCATTGATTAGAAACAATGTTCAGATGGAGTCGAATCTTGAATTGAACGTAGTAAAGCCGGAGGCCTATCGTAACACGCCGGACTTGATCTATGCGTTGAAGATGTACCTTACTGGAGATTCGGGCGCAGACTCAATTGTCATTGAACGCAACGTTGGAGGAGAGTGATTCTATGAAATCAGTATTGTTAACATGGTATGGAATAACGGACCTACGGGCTTCTCTTGGATTTGAGTGCGATGGCCCAGTGTCTGGTGCGCTTACAGCTGAGGAATACGATCAAGTTGTTATCTTAGGCTATTCCGACGATTCCAAACAATTGTCAGTCGGTACATTTGATGATAGTATTTTTGTGGCAGGATTGCAAAAGGTCACCACAGCAGACTATCGGCAGACGCAAGAGTTCGTCAGAAAGTATTCTAATACCTGTCAGGCACACAAATGGTACTGTGAGTGGCTAGAGTCGCGAATCGCTTCTTTGGGGCGTAAGACGGAACTGGTCTTCAGACCTGTTCACCTAAAAGAACTGAACGACACGGAAGGCATATATGATGCGGCACTTGCTGCACTAGGTGACATTGCATCATGCCCAGAAGAATGCCTCATCACGCTATTCTTAAGCCCTGGAACGCCTGTGATGGCCTTTGTATGGGCGTTCGCGGCATTGAATTTCCCAAGGGTCAAGAAAAGGTTGGTCTCATCGTCTAGGCCCGGTGTTCCTCCGGAAGAGATTCTCTTGCCACAGGAGTGGATGGAGTGGAATGGAAAGCGGGTTGTTGAACCTGGGACAGAACGCGTGGAACTAGACATGTGCTTCCATCTGTTTGGTGAACAGCGGCTACCGTCTTATTGGGGAATAGCTCAGTATCCGGCTCGATACCATGTATTCGTTACGACTGCACAGTTTGATCCCACATCCTTGGCCCCGTTCTTGGGACCGGCCAAGGCCCTGGTCTTGAAGGTAAATGCATATGATCCCGAAGATGTTAGGTCGAAGATCATTCATGCACTTGAATCTGCCAAGGTTCCTGCAACGGCGAAGATTGGATTCAATTTGACGGGTGGCACAAAGCTCATGTATGCGGGAGCGATGGCTGCGTGCCGAAAACTAAACGGTTTCCCATTTTACTTTAATCAGCAAGAGAACAGCGTGATTGATCTATTGACCTTTGAAAAGAAAGCCATTAAACCTATAATTTCGGTTGAAACTTATTTGCGACTTAATAGTAACGGGTTGCATCTCTTGAATGCGGGACATTGGGCGGATATTCCTGATATTGATGCGTTAGGGCGAGACGAAATTACGGAATTTCTTTGGCAGCACAAAAAAGAGGTCGCTGACATATATAAGCCAATATCAGTTTTGACGGATGTAAGAAACATGTCAGGACGTGATGCAAAGAGGAAAGCCAGAGAGGGCCGAGCACCATTCACCTATCCCGAACCTGGTTCCGGTTTGGGTATTCACCAAATATCTGCTGCGGCAGAATGGGATGGAAGTGCCGAATTCGTGATGGGAAGTCAGTCCTATCAGTTTGATAGCTTCCCGTATTTCCAGAAGTTCATAACAGGGGGATGGTTCGAAGAGTATTCATATCGACAATTGAAGGAATTGGAAAATCAGGGTGTGATCTTTGATCTTCGTATTGGAACTATGCTTTCGTATGATGCAGCCATCTCTTCTCATCCGGGAAAGACCGGACGCCATATTCATGCTCGTACTGAGGAACGTCCTTTCCAGGAGTTTGATCTGTTGTTTACAGATGGGAGTCGATTGTATATCGTCGAATGTAAGGCTGGTGCCGTTACGAGCGATCATGTTGTGAAGTTAAATGATGAGGTACGTCGGTATGGTGGTATTGGGGGCCGGGGATTGCTTGTTTGTTGTTTCCAACCGAGAGACCCCATCATCAACAAGAGAATATCAGAATGTCCTTCTTGTAGACTAGTTGTAGCTCAGACACTATGTAGCCAAGTTAGGAATCTAATTCTCGCAGATAGAAGTTCATACGTTTGATATTATGGATATCCATAGATGTCCAAGATTGTACATGACGAGAACGAATATGCGATAATGTCCTCGCTTTCGCCAAGGAATGCGAAGCAAGGAGATTATCATGTACAACAATCTATTCGATGACTTTGACTACGACAGCGGGCTGCTTGACGGTAGCGGCTGGGATGCCGATCAGGAGTGTTACTGCTATGACGGCTTCCCGTGCCCTGATGCAAGCGACATGGAGGAGGCGGAAATGGAGTATTGGAACACGCATTGAACAGTGAGCGGATGTATACGTTGGGATAGCGGCTATCATTCTGTATCGTTGACGGTGGCGAGATTGGGAGAGGGAAGGGTGGAACTGTAAGAAATCGCGGGGTGGCACGTTTTGTGCTCATGACAGCACGTAAGATTGCGCTGCGAGAGACGAGTAAGGAACAGAGACAGGAAAGGAAGATGCTGATGTACGAGTTCATAGGAAAGGTGAAGGCCATAGGCGAGCTGCAGACGTTCGCGAGCGGGTTCTCGAAGCGGGAGCTGGTCGTCGAGGAGGAGCGGGCAGGGAACTGGCCGAACGTGGTGGCGTTTGCCTTCAAGAAGGACAATGCCGCCAAGCTCGACGGCATTGTGCCGGGCATGCGCGTGAAGGTGGGGTTCGCAGTGGACGGCCGCGAGTGGACCGACCCGAAGACGGGGAAGGTGCGCTACTTCTCGGATTTGACGGCGTTGAGGCTGGAGCGGCTTGACGGGATGGTGGAGGTGCCGGAGCCTGCTGTTCCTGACAACGTGACATCCGGGCGCGATGATGACCCCGAAATCCCATTTTGAGGTCAATGAAGACAGGTAATGACATTTCCAGGGGACACCGTAGCGGCCTGCCGAGGGCAGGAATCCAGCGGAAACAAAGGCTGAATGCCGCAAGGCAGGACGCTCCCGCGCTAAGGTGATTCGGATTCGCGGTCCTGAAACACGGACCATTCATCCGCAGCGGTCAATCCCCCTTTTTTAGTGGCTAGTGGTTAGTAGTTAGTGGCTGGTGGTTAGTTGGTTGAGGTTAGCTGATGATAAGTGAGACAGTGGGAGATCTTGCGGGATATATCTCGCTGGATGAGGTGGCGATGGCGCTCGCCAAGATGCGGATGCGTCGGACGGTCAGGAATGCCGGCGAGGAGTTTGTGCGGCGGTACATGGCTGTGGGCGGGACGTCCGAGAACAAGAGCCGCGCCTGCGCTTTTCTGCCGCCGAGGCGGCAGTGGGTACGTCAGGGCCCGTGTACGCGCGGAAGGAAAAGCTCGGCGCAGTTGCAGGTGGGCGCGATCATGCGTCGCGTGCGCGCGTGCGAGAGGGACGGCACTCTCGAGAATACGGAGTGGGGACGGCGTCTCATCGGCCTTGTGGAGAATCTGCAGGGGCAGGTGGCGCGGCAGGAGTTTACCGTCGTGCCGCCGCGCAGCGCCAAGGTCCCGAAGTTCTCCGTGGACGGGACGCGTGGCGAGCGCGAGATTTCCGTCTTCGACGACCCCGCGACGGCGGTTCTGATCTCGCGCACGGGCGTGTACCTCCGCGACTGGTTCGAGCCGATTCTGAAGCGCGGCAGGTGCTGCTACTCGTTCAGGAAGAATCCGAAGATCAGTCATCAGTCCGCGGTCAGGGATCTCTGCGCGTGGCGGAAGGCGCATGCGGACGCGTCCGCCTTCGTCGCCGAATGCGACATCCGGAAGTTTTTCGACAACATCCGACACGATGTGGTTGAAGAATCGATCCGACACTACATCGCCGAACTCGGCGCACCAGATTCGTCCGCCATGGGCGTTGTGCGCGCGTACTTGGCGTGTTACTGCAAGGACGAGTCGGACGGCGTCCGGCGCGGCATTCCGCAGGGCGGTGCGCTTTCGCCGGCTCTCGCCAACATCGTCATGGCGCGGGTCGACGACGCGGTATTCGCGGCTGTGCAGCGGGATGTGTTCTACGCTCGGTACTGCGACGACATGGTGATAGCGTCCGTCGATGAGGACGTCTGTCGTCGCGCCATGGATGCGTATCTCGGCGCGCTTGACGCGCTGGGCCTTCCGCCGCATCCCGTGACGGAATTCGCCTATGGCCTTGAGTACTTCGAGGCGAAGAGCAAGGGACCGTTCCGCTGGGACTGGGCGAAGGACGGCGAGCGGAACGTAGCGCCGTGGGTTTCGTTCCTCGGCAACCAGGTCAGGTGCGACGGCGAGGTGCGCGTGCGCTGGGACACCGTGGCGAAGCATGTGCTGAAGCTGAAGAAAGAGACGGGTGAGACGATCGACCGCCTCGCGAACGAGGGCGTGCCTCTTCGCGCGGGAATGAATCCACGGAAGTTCTACACGGCGTTCATGCGCCGGATCGTCGCGAAGGGCGTGGGGTACATGAGGTCGGGGACGATCCCGAACGACGGTCTCTGCTGGGCGGCGGCGTTTCCGAACATGACGAAG
>JAEEGL016990953.1_pt1 | contig 19789 bp, 14 predicted proteins | sample 9134231 | NCBI WGS metagenome assembly JAEEGL01 (sample SAMN16246548, study PRJNA631951) | gut metagenome | biome: gut microbiome; feature: rumen; material: fiber-attached | host: Bos | place: Iran: Karaj | collected 2018-10 | reverse complement strand
TATTTGGAACTATTTTTGAAATTGTAATTTCGTTTTTGTTTGTACTGGTATATTTTTTGATTTCGGCAGTAATTGTTTATCGTCTGTTAAATGTTTCTGAAGAAACAGGCAGCATTATATTCAATATTCTTTTGATTATTACTTTTATTGGCGGACTTGTAAGTGGATTTTGGGTTTACAAAAGGCTCGGCCGCTGGGTTATAAATAAGTGGAATCTTAAAGAAAAATTACGTGACGATGTACTTAATCAGTTTAAAACCCGCAAAGAGTACAAAGAAGACTTTGAAAATAAAAGAACAAGATAGTTATGAATAAAGTTGGAATAATCGGAGCAATGGAATCCGAAGTAAATGAATTATGCCGCTGCCTTGAATATTCAGAAGTCGTAGAATATGCCGGACTCAAGTTTTTTTCAGGTCTTTTGAATGGAAAAAAGGTTGTAGTTGTAAAAAGCGGTATTGGAAAAGTTAATGCTGCCTTATGTGCCCAGGCTTTGATTTTAAAGTTTGGAGTGGATGCTATAATCAATACAGGAATTGCGGGTGCTCTTGGAAAAGGTCTTAAGATTTTTGATTTTGTAGTTTCTACTGCGGCAGTTTATCATGATTTTGACACTACAGCTTTTGGTTATAAAATTGGTCAGGTGCCGGGAATGGTTGAGCAGTTTGAAGCAGATTCTAAGCTTGCAGACCTTGCCGTAAAAGCCTTTGCCTCTACAGATTTTGCTAATAAATATAAAATTGTAAAAGGACTTGTTGCCAGCGGAGATCAGTTTGTTTCAGATGCTCAGCAGAAAAAAACTATTCAGAAAAACTTTGCACCTGCCTGTGTAGAAATGGAAGGTTGTGCTGTTGCCCATGCCTGTCACTTAAATAAGGTGCCTTTTTTGATTGTGCGCTGCATGTCTGATATGGCAGATGAGACTGTAGAAAAGACCTATTCGTTTAACGAAGATGTTTGTGCCGCAGCAAGTGCAAGTCTTGTAAAAAAGATGATAGAAATCTTTTAGGAGTGTATATGAAATATAATGTAGATTCGTTTAATCTGGACCACACAAAGGTAACCGCACCATTTGTTCGTCTTGCTGCAAAAAAGGTGGGCGAAAAAGGTGATATCGTAACAAAGTTTGATATACGTTTTTGCCAGCCGAATAAAGAATTTATGCCAACCGGTGCCATTCATACTCTTGAGCATCTTATGGCAGAATATATCCGCGACGAAATGGAAGGCGTAATTGATCTTTCTCCAATGGGCTGCAGAACAGGTTTTTATTTTACTGTCTGGGGTGACCGTTCCGAAGAAGAAATTGCAAATCACCTTATGAATGTTCTTAAAAAAGTAGCTGTCTGGGATAAGCCTGTTCCTGCAACAACCGAGCAGGAATGCGGTAACTACCGCGACCACGATCTTGAAGGCGCAAAAAAGTTTGCCGCTGCCTGGGTTAAGGGTATTCAGGAAAAAGGGTATAAGGCATTTATTTAATAAGGTATGAATCTTCTTCACAAGCTGAAAGAAACTGCAATCTCTGTACTGCCGGTAATGGCAATTGTTTTTTTGCTGGGGCTTACCGTGGTTCCTCTGGAAAGGGCGGTTCTTGTAAAATTCCTTATTGGCGGCCTTTTGCTTATTGTGGGGCTCACAATATTTCTTCTTGGTGTGGATATGAGTATACAGCCGATGGGAGAGCGTTGTGGTGCCGAGCTTACCAAAAAAAAGAGCCTTTCCCTTTTACTTGTAGTTGCCTTTATAATTGGCTTTATTGTTACTGCCGCCGAGCCTGATATTCAGGTTTTTGGGGACCAGGTTCGTGGAGTTTTTCCTGCTGTAAATAAGCTTGCTTTTACCTTTGTTATTGCGGCCGGGGTAGGATTATTTATTACCATAGGACTTTTGCGTACGGTAATGAATCTTTCGCTCAAGTGGACACTTTTTATTTCATATACAATTCTTTTTATAATTGCATTTTTTGCTCCGGGTTCTTTTATTGGCATTGCCTTTGATTCCGGCGGAGCAACTACAGGTCCAATGACTGTTCCGTTTATAATGGCGCTGGGACTTGGTGTTTCTTCTGTACGTGTCAACCAGAAAGATAATTCGTTTGGGCTTACCGGGGTTTCTTCTGTGGGGCCGGTGCTTGCAGTGATTATTTATGCAATTGCAATAAGTGGTGCGGGGGGCCTTCGAGAGCCTCAGGCACCCCAGGTTGTTGCCTCTGCGGTCGCAGGCACTGATGTCACGTCTGCTGCCACTGAGATTTCTTCTGTTGTGCCTGATGTTGCCTCTGCTGCCACTGAGCTGTCCACCACGGTCCCTAATGTCACGTCCGCGGTCCCAGAGGCACTCGAAGGGCCGCTTGCTATATTCTCTTCTGTGCTCCACGAATCTCTAATTTCAATAGCACCACTTTTTGCTCTATTCATAATCTTTCAGATTTTTCTTTTGCGCATGACACTGCGTCAGGTCGTAAGAATGCTTATCGGCTTTGTCTACAGCTTTACGGGGCTCCTTATTTTTTTGGCAGGAGTTTATGGTGGCTTTATGCAGGCAGGAAAAATTCTTGGGCAGAGGCTTGGTTTTCTTGCCCTGCAAAAAGGCGGCTGGTGGTTTGTACTTTTAATACTAACAGGTCTTATACTTGGCGCAATAATAGTTTGTGCAGAGCCTGCGGTATGGTGTCTTAGCGAACAGGTAGAACAGGTGAGTGGGGGAACAATAAAACGACGAGTACTTTTGACCTTTCTTTCTGTAGGAACTGCTCTGGCTATAGGACTTGCCATGTGGAGGGCTGTTGCAGGCTTTGATATAAAATTGCTGCTTATTCCGGGATATGCGGTGGCAATGCTGCTCATGCTTTTTTGTCCTGATATGTTTACCGGTATTGCCTTTGATTCCGGAGGGGTTGCTTCTGGTCCGCTTACATCTACTTTTGTTCTTTCGTTTACAATTGGGGCCGCAGGCGGTGGCTCGGGAGCAGGAGATTCCTTTGGTGTAATTGCGCTGGTTGCAATGATGCCGCTTATTGCAATTCAGATAATGGGAATAATTTTCAAATTAAAAACTTCAAGGCAGACAGCTGCTGCCAATGGAGGTGAAAATGCATAAGCTGGTTATGTGCATTGTTCCAAAAGACAATGGGGAATTAATAACCACTGCCGCAAGACAGGCGGGTGCCGGTGGCGGAACAATTATTATGGGCCGCGGAACTGCAACAAGTAATTTGCTGGAGCTTCTTGGCCTTGGAGGCAGTTCAAAGGATATAACCTTTAATATTGTAGAAACAACAATTCTAGAAAAAGTGTGCAACAGTATTAAGCAGATTTGCAGTGACAAAAAGGCACACTTTGGTGTAATGGTTACCATGGATACAGGAGACTTTTACAAGGCCGGAGAGCAGATAAATTCTATTCCGGCAGAAGAACAGAAAAAAGGAGAAGACACAATGAATGCCTACGAGATGATAAATATAATTGTAAATAAAGGATATGCAGAAGATGCAATGGCTGCCGCAAGAAAAGCCGGAGCAGGTGGTGGAACAATAATCGGCGCCCGGGGAACTGCAAAAGACGGTGACGCTACTTTTTTTGGAGTAGAAATTGTACCGGAAAAAGAAATGCTTATGATTCTGGTTCCAAAGGATAAAAAGCAGGAAATTATTCAGGCGGTAAGTTCGCTCAGCTGTTTTTCAAAAGCCGGCAGTGGAATTATATTCTGTAATACGGCTCAGGATTTTACTTTACTTGGTAAGAAATAATACAGCTTTCCTGCCCGCACAGCACACTACAGGTGTGGTTTCCCCTTTCAACAGGCAGTAAAAATGTAAACGGTCTGTTAATTTCATCAAAGAAAATATCATCATAATAAACGGTGAGTGTATCATACGCCCCGCCAAAAACTTCTACCGTCAAAGCCTGCTTATCCTTTTGAAATTCTGAATAATAAAAAATTGAATTATTACGTGGTGTCTGGATGGAAAGTGGCGCCGCATTATATTTTATCTGAAGCTCAGGGCGGGTTTTTCTTGCCCACTGCTGATACTCCGGCGGATAAATTGTTTGAACTTCATCTGCCTTTTTTATATGCCAGGTGCAGCGGTTTGGTTTTTCTAAATATCCCTTTGGAAAATATTCGTATACATAAGCCGGACAATCTGGTCCCGCAATCATGCCTGAAAGTGAACAGATTTTATGCTTTTCATAATTTTCCGGTTCGGGAAAAGCCAGGGCTTGAGTATTATTTCCTTTTTCCAGAAAATCCAGAACTTTTTTTGCAACCCACGCTGGCAGTGAACTTCCGGTTTTTCCCATTACGGTCTGGCCGCTAAAGTTTCCCATCCATACACCTATGGTATAGTTTTGTGTTGCCCCCAGTGCAATTATATTCTGATACTGATTCGAAGTTCCTGTTTTAAAGATTGAAGGATAATCTGTTTCAAAGGTTTGTGTGTAGCCAAAGCCCAGTGCCCGCGATGCCTTATCCGAAAGTATGGAAGCTATGATTCTTGCAGTGTCAGTCCGGTAAATCTGATTTCCGTCAAAATCTTTTCCGTCCCTTGCAAAAACAGCAAAGGCGTTTACCAGTTCTTTAAGCTTTACTTCTCCTGCCCCAAGAGCAAGCCCCAGATCTGCCTGTCTGCCGGTTTTTTGCAAAGATTCAAAGCCAAGCTCGTAAAGTTTATTAAGATAATTATCTACTCCAATCTTATCAAGAATTGATACCGCAGGTACATTCAAGCTGGAAGCCAGTGCTACCCTAAAGGTAACAGGCCCGTTGTAGCGGTTATTAAAATTGGACGGAATATAAAGTTTTTCATCTCCAAATTCCTGTGGAATATCTGCAAGAATGGAAGACGGCATGTATAGCGGTTGACCGTTCTGATCCTTTGATTCCAGAGCCAGCGCATATAAAAAAGGCTTCATTGAACTGCCCGGTTGATTTTTTACAAGAACCCCGTCTACCTGCCCGCTGTGATTTTGATCAAAAAAATCTGTATTGCCAATCCAGGCAAGAGGAGTACCGGTTTTATTTTCTATAAGGAGCAGACTTGCGTTAGCTATTCTGCTGTCCTGTGCCTGACTTAAGCCTTCGCTTAGCATGTGCTGTGCATATTGCTGAACCCTAAGATTTATTGAAAGATTAACCCTGTGGCTTTTTGGGCTGATTGTTTGAGAAACATAGCGCACGTAGTGTGGTGCTTCAAAAGGATATTCAAAAAGCTCCCCGGGTACAAAAATCTCAAATTCCTTTTGTGTCAGTTTTTTGTGATAAAGCTTGTTGTATAAGGCACAGGCCATCTGTGTGTTTCTGTCTCTTTGTTTTATAGGGTCATAAAGGGTAGGGTTTCTTGGAATAACCGCAAGACAGCAAAGCTGTTCCGGACAAAGCTCCTGTATTGTGCAGCCGTAAAAGGTCCTTGCCGCAGAAGCTATGCCATAGGCTCCGTGCCCAAAATAAATGCTGTTAAGATATAATTCAAAAATCTTTTTTTTGCTTAGTTTTGCTTCTATAACGTGAGCATAAAAAATATCCTTGAGCTTGCGTTTAAAAGTATTGCGCTTGTCTCCAGTTATTATTTTTACCAGCTGCATTGTAATTGTAGAACCACCTCGCACTATTTTTTTCTGCGAAATATTTTGTACAATTGCACTTATAAAGGCCGCAGGGTCTGAGCCGTTATGAAAATAAAAGCGTTTGTCTTCTGCCTTACGGAATATTTTTTTTACTTCCGCCGGAATTTCTTCCCAGTTTGAATATTCTCTGCGTTCACCTTCTCCCGTAGAAGTAACCTGGAGCAGCTCTCCCTGACAGTCATAAAATACAGTAGAATACGGCTTTTCCTTAAACTGTTTAAGCGGCTTATAGGGAATGAGAAATAGTGCAAGGTGCACTGCAAGCAGCACACCCGGCACAATTATCAGTAAGAACCAAAGCTTTTTTTTCATTCTTGCATACTATTCAATTATACAAAGATAGCCGTCTCCACGACCAAAGGTTTCCGGTTCATACATGCATTCGGCCTGTACCGGTGGAACAGGATAAATACCTCGTCTTGAAGCACGGAAGGTAAAGTTTACGGTTGTAGAGCCTGAACCAAAGGAATCCCAGAAGAACTGAACCTCGTTGTCGCGGATTGTTTTATTGTCCAGACAGTGTCTCCAGTCTCCGCTTCTTTCTTCGTACAGAGTTCCTGTTATTACAAGTGATGAATCCAGAATTTCTGCACCTGAAGGAATTGGAGCACGCAGCGCAACATAATCATGAGATTTTGGAGACTCAAGTCTTATGCTTGCCTTGTATATCTTTCCGCTTTCCAGCTTAAGAAGGCAGTCTGTGTCTTTGGCAGTATTTACAATTTCACCTGTTTCAGAGTCGGTTATGGTGTAGATAACCTTAAAGCCTTCGTTGCGGGCAATAAGATATTCGTCCGGTACAGCGTAACGCATCTCTACTGTGTAGTACAGATTACCAGGTCCATCCTTTTCGAATACCAGATCCTGTGCCTTGTCCTTCTGGAGCTTTGCAATAATTTCATCTTCAAACGGCAGCTTGAGTGTTTTTGGTTTGGCAGCTGCCCCCTGGAAGCTTTGAGACATAATATTGGTTCCTGTAAGAGTTGCTTTTGCAGTGTAGTTAGTGTCGTCTAACTTACGTCCCTTAATGTAGGCATACATAGCTTCAAGAACTCTAGAGGTTGAAGCGGTATTCTGCCAGTAGCCGTGACTCTGATTCTGGAGCAGGGTATACAAAAGCTTGTCTATCATTCCGTCCTTTGCATTAAGAGTTGTAAAGAGCTGCATAATAAGTGCCAGCTGTTCGGCATCAGAATTGTACCAGTCCCACATGCTTATACGGGTTTTACGCAGAACAGAAACAGAACGTCCGTCCGGCTGCAGATACTGTCTTATATCATCTGCAAGAGTCCGGGCCTTTTCAGAATTTCCCGGAATTGAAAGATAACCCAGGGCAACAAGCGCTTCTGCAGAAAGGCTAAGCTCCTTGTAATGATCATACAGACTGTCTAACAGTGTAAGGGCATAGTCTGTTCGCTTTTGTGATAATATAAGTGCGGCGTAAGCTTTGTTATAATCGTTATAAGTATATCTGCCCGAAGCCTTGATTTCTCCCTGAATATAATCAAGAAGCTTATTTATATCATAGCCAAAGTCGTCGTCGGTATAACCGCGCTCAAGACCAAGATAATAAATATATGCCATTCTCATGCTTACATAAAGCGAAGCATATTCTCCCGCAGGCCAGTAAGGGAAGCCTCCGTTATCCAGCTGATACTTACCCCATTTGCTCAAATAGGTTTTTACAAGCTTCTTTGTGTCTGCAATCTGGGAATCAAGACCAAATACGTCAATATATTCTCCAAAGGCAATCAGCGGTAGAATTCTGCTGCTCTGCTGTTCAAGACAACCATAAGGATAATCAAACAGATAATTTACGGCTCCTCCCAGAACACCAAGTCTTGTGGCATCAATTGTAACGCTAAGGTCTCCACGTCCTTCTTCTGTAAAGCCCGGAATTGCTATCTGTTCAGCAGCCTTTCCTTTATCCTTGTCATTGTCAATTGTTCCGTAGCTTGCAACGGTCTCGTAGGTAAAGGTTTTTTCAATCTTTATTGGAGAGTTAAGCTTTTCGTTCAGAATGTCAGATTCTACAGTATAAACAAGCTCTACCGTACCTCGGGTTTTTGCCGCAACATTAAAGTAAACTACAGAAGAATCTCCCGGAGCCACATAAACCTTGTGTTCGTTTTCTCCGTCTACAAAGGCTTCTCCAGGAATTGTTTTGCGGCCTTCCTGTTCGTCTTGAGTTGTATTCTTTGTTGGAGTGCGGGTTTCAAGAGTTATTGTAACTTCGTGACCCCGGGCGTCAAGGTTTGTAATGAGTACACCACATTCGGCGGTATCACGTTCCCTCAAAAGTCTTGGCTGAACCTGCTGAACATTTATAGGATTTTGAACGGTAAATTCATTCTCTTTAAGGGCAAATAAATCATCTTTTGCACCAAAGGCTGTAATTCTGTAGGTGGTAAGGCTGTCCGGAACCTTAAAGGTAACAGTTGCCTTTCCATTTTTGTCAGTTATGAGAACCGGTTCAAATACAGCTGTCGGCCTAAAGTCCTTTCGTTCATCTTCATCCTTTTCTTCATCAGAGTCGCCGCCCTGCAAATCCTTTATGCTGTAGGTTACCGGGTCCATAAGAAGTGCTCGTGAGTCTCCGCCTTTTACACGCAGAGGATAATTATAGCTGGAATAAAAATAATCAATAGGGTTTGGAACGTGGTAGTTTATTATATCAAGAACACCCCGGTCTACGGCCATTACAGTGAGCTCTGCATTGCTCAAGGCTTTTCCGCCCTTAGTTGCAGTAAGGGTAATAGTTGCATTTTCTCCTGGTCTGTAAGAAGGCTTATCGGTTTCTACAGTTACAGAAAAGGCTCTTACATAAGGATTTACAAAAACAGGAGTTACACCAAAATATCCCTTTGGCTTGTCCATGTCCGGTTCTCCATACTGATGGGTCGGTTCCCCGCTGCGCACAGAATAAGAAGAAACTGCTACATAGAAAACCGGAACAAAATTAGAAGCAACCGGCACTTCAATTACGTTGGCAGGAGAATCAAAATGTCTGATTTCTTCTGTAAAGATACCTTCTCGTTCAACAGTAATAAGATAGTCTCCGGCAGGGAGTGGACTTTCCATAAGAATCTGCGCAGTGTCTCCGGGGTTGTACTGTGACTGATCAGGAGTTAAAGTAATTGATTCTGAGTTATAGTTGTTGTACCTGTAGGCAGAACCACCTGTAACATAAAAACCAAGGCTGGTTACAACAAGCCTGCCATCCTTATCGGTTCCGCTGAGCTTAAGGGTATACCAGCCGGAATTTTCAGGAGTAAGACTCAGTGTTCCTTTTGAAAGAATATCAACCTTGCCTGCAGCCTCTTCAATGTCCTGGCGTTCATACCTTGTATAGATTGTGTCATACACACTCTGCTCGTGAACCATTGTCCATTCTTCGCGGGTAAGGGTGTAATCAATTGCAGAAACAATCTGAGAAGCAGTCTGCAGGCTGTTTCCGTTTACATCTGTAAGAATATAAGGAAATTCAAGTTTTGTTTTTGTTTTTGCAAAGCCGTTAAAGCCCGCTCCTTTTTTAAGACCAATATAGAATTTTGCAGGATGTACAAGAAGAGAGTTTGCTGTAGAAACCCGCTGGTTTGAAATATCTGTTACAGCTGCTTCGGCCCTGTAGATGTAGGAAAGTCCGTCTGTATTTTTTTCTGAATTACATATAAGGCTTGCTTTTCCTTCGCCATCCAGCTTGCCTCTTGCTTCTGAATAATACATGCGGTAGGAATAAGTGTCGGTTCCAAAGCTGTAGCCTTTTGTTTCCGGGGTTGTAAATTCTACATCATAAACCTGCTTGTACCAGGTGCTGTCATAAGCTGCCCCGCTTAAAGCTCCTCCTGCAAGATATTCTGCAGAAAGCTGTACGCTAAGACTGTCGCCGTTGTAGTAAGTAATTTCCGGAACAGTAATGCTTGCAGCGCTTTTTACACGTTCAAACTCAGCAATCTGAAAACTAATCTTCTCATAATCATATTTATCTTTTGCGTCATCGCGTTTAAATTTTATGCTGTAATAGCCGGGCTCCTGCTCATCAGGAATTTTAAATGAACCATAAAAGCCGCCTGTATCAGAAAGAGAGCCGCTCATAGGGTCAATCATTTTTTCATCGCTCCAGCCGCTTTTTTCTACACTGATTGTATAGCCGCCCTTGTGTGGAATAAGCGAACCCAGAACCTGGTCTCTGTCTATACCGCGGAAGGTAACGGTTTCTCCGGGGCGGTAAACACCTCTGTCCACAAACATAAAGGTTCGCTGAAAAGGTTTTCTTGCATCATGACGCAAGGCTGTACTAACGCCGTCTCTCCAGGAGTTGTGCGAAGTAGGAGTAAAGATAGCCTTATCATCGCCATTTTGAACAAAAACCGTAAGATTGTCTTTGTAGGTGTATTCATATTTTGAATTATTTTCGTAAGCAAGAATCTGGTCTTCTGTATAATTAATAACAGCAAGTCCCTGATCATTTGTTTTTCCCTGTGCAATTATATGATTCAGAGGATCGTCTGTATATTCACTGCATTCATTAAGAATGTAAACATCGGCATTGGCAACCGGTTCGTTTTTGGAAAGACTGCGTACCATAACAACAGCACGGTTAATGCCCATTCGGGTGGTAATTCCCAGATCTGTTACCTGAACCGTAAGTACGTTTGACTCTTCCTTTATAACCTGTTCATCGCTCCAGTAATCAAAGCCCTTAAAACGGGTTTTTGCATCAAAGCGTATAAAGCCATAACCGTTGGTAAGATAAGGATTCAAATCGATTACTTCAAAATGCCGCTGATTTTCAGGACCGCGTTCTACTGTAGTTTCGTTTTCTATTATGAGGTTGTTTGTAGAAATATTAAGCGGATTCTGGAACTGACGCACCTTGTAATAAGAGCCTGCAATTATGTTTTGATGCTCGTATATGAGGGTATGAGGATACTGAGCTTCCATCATCTTTACGCCGTAATCCTGATATTTTACATAAGCTTGAACAGGTCTGGTTCTGAACGTATAGTAATAATTATATTCTCCGCCGCAGTAAAGCTGACCATACTTATCCTTAAAGCCAGACATAATAAAAAGCTTGTATTCCGTATCAAGTTCAAGCGGCAGACTGTGAATGGTAAGGTATCTTCCGTTCAGTTCAATATTGTCTTTTGTAAGATAGATTTTGTTGTCATCCTTGTCGCGTACGTGAACATAATTAATGACGTTGGTAACATCTGTTGCCTGGGTAAGTTCTATGTACAGAGGATTTCCCATTTTTCCTTCTGTATAATTTGTGTAGTCATCAATTCGTACTCTGTCAAACGGCTGCAGGGTTTTATATGTAAACTTCTGAGAATCATCTGCGGTTTTTAAGGTGATGACTGTATTGTGCGGTACAGTGCTGTTTATGGTTACAACAAAGGAATTACTGGTCTGTTTTTCATTGTCGCACTGTGGCTCGTTGTTCCACCAGCTGAAGGTTTTATTTGTAAAATCTGCTTCTACCGTATATTCGGAGCTGTTAAGAACAGTGTCTCCAACATAAACCAGAAGCTTGTTTTTAAATGAGTCTGCTTTGAGCAGATAGTTTGTGCGTACAAATACACGGTTTTCATAAGGCGGAAGTGCTCCTGAAGTATTGTCATAAGCACAGTCTCTTTCTTTTATGTAGCCGCCGTAGATATTATAAATTTGAACCGGTTCTGCTTCTGTCTGAAAAACGACAGGCCCGTTTATTGAATTTCCGTAAATTGATTTAAGGTTGGAGTTTACCTTGATTGTATAAACTACCGACGGGTCAGATGCTTCTTCTGCCTCAAAAGTAATGTTCTGTGTGCCGTACCAGTGGAAGGTTCCTTTAAGCTGCGGCGAAATTGAAACAACATCCGAGGTAGAAGAAGGCTCAGGCAATGCTGTAAGGGCCTTTACCGGCTGAGAAAAAACAACATAGAACGACGGATATTCGGCTTCTGAAACAAGATTGTTCCTTGGCCCCCAGTCCTGAACATTAAACGGCTGGTCCGAAAAATCTTCGTCAATGTCAGATATTTTTTGTTCTGTCTGCACGGGAGCAAATTTTTTCTTTTGTGCGCTGTACTGAGTTTTGTAGTCTTCAAGCTTGCGGAGCTTTGGAATAAAAGAAGTCGATTCCTTTGTTTTTTTTGATTTAGTACTTTCTTTTATCTTATCAGCAGATTCTTCTTCATCCGGATACTCTGCAGTGTAATCCGGCTTAAAAAATGCTTCCATTGAACTGAAAGAAACCCTGTTATCATTCATGGTCATGTTTACCGGTGTACGCTGACTTGTTTTTATTTTAGAAACATTAGGATGTGACTGCTCTGCAGCTTTTTCTTTTTTGCAGGAATTGAAGGAAAAAAGCAGAGATGCACCAAGCAGAATAAGTAAAAATTGTTTTTTCATAAAAAAGCTCCTGAGGTTTTGGAATTTATTATTTATTTGCAGTCCATTTAAGAACCGCAATTGCATATTTCATTTGATTTTCGGGCATAAAGATATAATACTTTTTGCCCTGTGCAGCAATTGCCATAACCGTACTTGTGGTAGAAGAAACAGCTTCAACTGCCTCTATGGGCAGCTCAGTGTTTTCTGTTCTGGTCTGAATAATTACACGGCGATTGGTAATAACAAAGTTTCCTTCGTTGTCCTTTTGATTTGTTTCTGTGGCATAATTGATTTTTTCTTCCGGGGCCAGTTCTACATGCAGAAAATGAACCATAGGCATTTTTGAATCCGCCGTAAAGGGAAGCTTATATTTATTTGTATCTACATAAGGATTTTCGTAATTTGATTTTCCTTTTGAACGCAGGTTTTGAATAATAATAATAAGCAGCATGAATCCAAAAAACAGAATGGGGTAGATGGCATTGCCAAGACCTTTTTTCTGGGCCTGCTTAACACTTTTTGGTACACGTTCAGAGCCGGTGTTTTTGTTTGATTTTGATGAACTGCTTCTGCCTCCCTTGGAGCTTGCGGAACCACCAGAGCCCGAATCAAAAGCTGTATAACCGCTGTTAGAACCAAAGGGCAGCGAAATGCCGCTTGTGTTAAAGGAAGGTTTGACCAGAAGAAAAAACGCTATGAGTCCTGCATAAAAAGCAGTGAGCGAAACTGCAAGAATTATTTTTGTCTTCTTTTTCCAGTCTGTATAATACAGCATCAGCACCACTCCAATGGGAATGCACAGAATGGAAGCAAAGCAGGCGATCGTTATAATAGAAAAAAGTTTACTTTTGGTCATTTTCCTAATTTTAACACAAAAGACTTGTAATAGCAATTTGAATAAAAAATTTAAAAAAAATGTTGACATACTACATCAGTCGTAGTATGATAAATATAGTACGACAGACGTAGTAACGGTTGACGTAGTAACGGTTGACGTAGTAACGTTTGACGTAGTAAATTCAACAGGAGGTTTGATAATGATTTCTATCAGCAGTGATGTAATCCGTGGTTATAACGACACCATGATTCTCTTTCTGCTAAAAAAATCGCCTTCCTATGGATATGAAATTTCCAAAAACATAAAGGCCCTTACGTCGGAAAAATACATAATAAAAGAAACGACGTTGTATTCAGCCTTTACGCGCATGGAAGAAAACGGTTATGTAGAATCATATTCACAGGAAGCGGAAAACGGCAAAAGAAGAACCTATTACCGCATTACAGACAAAGGAAAAATGTATTACAGTGAAAAATGTGATGAATGGAAACTGACAAAAGAAGTTGTAGAAAATTTTATAAGCCAGAATGAGGAGGCACCAAATGGAAACAATTAAGAATTATCTGGAATCAATGTTCAGGAATCTTCCTAATACCAGCGAAGTTATAAAGGCCAAGAATGAGCTTTTGCAGATGATGGAAGACAAGTACACAGAGCTCCGTCGCGAAGGAAAAAGTGAGAACGAAGCCGTTGCAAAGGTTATTGCAGAATTTGGTAACCTTGACGAAGTTGCAGCATCTTTGGGAATCAAAGAAGTAATTGGCGAAAAGAAAGAACGCGAGCGCCGCAATGTAAGCCTTGAAGAAGTAAAAGATTACATTCAGGATAAAACTTCTTCAATTCTTTTACGAGTAATTGGAATAGCGTTGTTTATAATATCTTGTGTTCCTGTAATTATTCTTGATAATTATACCACAAGAGACTGGCTGGGAGTTGCCCTTATCTTTGTATTTGTTGCAATTGGTATAGCCCTTACAATTGTTGCCAAAACAAGAGTAGAACAGTGGCATTTCTTAAAATCAGAACCATGTTCCATAAGTCCTGCTACCACAGATTATGTAACTTCAGAAAAAAGAAAGTTTGAACCGGCTTATACAGTTATGCTTTGCCTGGGAATTGCCCTTTGTGTCTGCTGTGTTATTCCTGCAATCATTGTTGATGAGCTTCCCGGAATAAACAATGACTGGGGTGGAGCCTTGTTGTTTATCTTTGTGGCAGCAGGTGTTGGTCTTATGACATATTCAAGCAAGCGCTATAATATTTATAAAAAGCTGCTCAAACTTAATTCAGAAGATACAATTGGCGGCACCTATACCGGTTCCAAAGATAAAGAGCCTGTATATACAAACAATACAGTTAGAGTTATCATGTCTGTTTACTGGCAGTGCATTACCTGTATTTATTTGTGTGTAAGCTTCCTTACCTTTAGCTGGGGAATCACCTGGATTATCTGGCCTATTGCAGGTATTGTAAAAAGAATGCTGGATAATATTTTTACTCAGGCTCAATAAGGAGAACCATTATGAAAAAGAACATATTTATTATTATTATTACCTGTATAACTGTCTTTTGTATAATTCTTGGTTCTTATCTTCATTTTGGTTACAGAAACAAAGGAATAAGAAAACTTACTTCTACAATCAGCAGAAGTGTAAGAGATGCCATAAGAGATGCTAAAAATGATTCGTTGGATTATCGTGATGATGATTATGACGATGAAGATTATGATGACGATGAAGATGAAAGTGAAGATTTTTCAATCTGGAGCAAATCTGATTCAGAAGATCTGGAAGCCTTTAGCAAAATCGAAATAAATGCAAAGGTTATGGGAATAACTGTAGAAAGAGGAAACCGTTATTCAATCAAGACCACTTTTTCAAATGAAAAGCTTCGTCCGGCCTTTACTGTTTCCGGCGGAACCTTAAAGGTAAATCAGCCTTCCTACAGAAGAAGCTTTTCTGTAGAAAATCAAAAATGCTCTGTTGTTATAACACTTCCTTTTGGAGCAGTTATTAATAATCTTGATGTTAATGTTGATGTTGGAGCCTTAGAGCTGAATAACATTGATATTACAAAGGGGTCAGTCAACAACGATGTAGGTGCAGTTTCTATTGAGAATGTTGATTTTGAAGATTTAAATATTCATACAGATGTTGGAGCCGTTTCTGTAATTTTGATGCAGCCTTCCGACAATTATAATATGAATATAAAATCTGATGTGGGTGGAATTCAGGTAGACAACAAGGCTTTTAAACGAAGATATAATCAGCAGGGTTCTACCAATAAAAGCCTGACAATTAAAACCGATGTTGGTGGAATAGAAATTAAATGAAAACCTGAGGAACCCCGCACGTTTCTTAATACAAAGGAGTCTTACATGCCGGAGCATAAAACAGCAGCTTCAAACATTATCATGAGTGATTATCCCGATCCTGATGTAATTCGTGTAGATGATACTTACTATATGGTAAGCACTACAATGCATTTTATGCCCGGCTGCGTAATCCTGCGTTCATATAATCTTGTAGACTGGGAATTTGCTTCTTATGTTTACGATAAGCTGGAAGTAACAGACGGTCAGACCCTTATGAACAACCGCGGGGTTTATGGCAAAGGTATGTGGGCTGCTTCCCTCAAATATCACGAGGGAAAATTCTATGTCTGCTTTGTTGCCAATGATACTCACAAAACCTATCTTTATACTTCAGACAAAATAGAAGGCCCGTGGACTAAATCAAATATAGAAGGTTTTTACCACGACATGTCGCTTTTCTGGGATGATGACGGCAGGGTTTTTGTAGTTCATGGAAATATGAATGTTAGTCTTACCGAACTGGAGCCGGATTTAAGCGGACCCAAAAAAGGCGGTGTGAACAAAGTGATTATCCGTGATGATCCTGAAAAAAGCGGTCTTGGCTACGAAGGAAGTCACCTTTATAAAATCAACGGACGCTATTACAATTTTATGATTCACATACCAAAGGGAAAAATGCGCACCCAGGCTTGTTTTATGGCAGACAAAATAGAAGGCCCCTGGACAGGCGGCGATGTGCTTTGTTCAGATTTGGGTGGCTGGAACAGCGGAGTTGCCCAGGGGGGAATTGTTCAGGACAAGGCTGGTAAGTGGTTTGGTATTCTTTTTCAAGACCACGGAGCCCTTGGACGCATTCCTGTTCTTATGCCGGTAAGCTTTGGCGCAGACGGAATGCCTCTGTTTGGAGAAGAGTGTAGTGGTTCTTCTGTTTTAGAAGGAAGCCGTAAAGCCCCTGCCACAGTAACAGTTCTGGACAATAAACCGGACTACGTTTATGCACCGCTTTGGGGCAATGATTTTACAAACCCTGCCTGGCAGTGGAATCATATACCAGACAAGCGCGGCTACAGTCTTGAGCCCAACCGCTATGAAATAGAGACAAAGAAAACTGTTGTAAACATAACCCAGGCCGCAAATACCCTGACTCAGCGCACTCTTGGCGAAAAATGCTCCGGCGCTGTAATGCTTGACGCCGGTGCAATGGGAGAAGGAGATTTTGCGGGGCTTGCCGCTTTAGAAGGTGAATATGGTTTTATTGCAGTAACCCGCCGCAACGGAAAATTTTATCTTGTAGTTGCAGAACACAAGTCAAAAAATGTTCCTTGGGCTATGGGAGTTTTTGATACAGACCCTCCGGACATAAAAAAAGAAATTCCTCTTGAGACACCAAAGCTTGAACTTAAAATGGATTTTGACCTTACCCGTTCACAGCAAAAGGTGCAGATGAGTTACAGGCTGCCGGACAATAAAAAAACCGGAAAAGCAGCTTTGGAATTTATTCCTCTTGCTTCTCCGGTTGGTTTGCGTTATACGCTCGATCAGTTTGTAGGTGTCCGCTTTGCCCTGTTCTGCTATTCAACAAAACAAGCCGGCGGAACAGCCGTGTTTACAGACTTTAATTATTCTGCAGAATAATTATTTTGCACCCCACTGTGAGTAGTATGCATCAAGCTCCTTTTTTATATCGTCGGTGATAACTGTTTTATCACCTTCGGTATAAAGAGCCTGAATTACATCCTTCATAGTTACAATTGAAACCGCAGGAAATCCATATTTTTCTGTAATTACCTGAAGGGCAGAACGTTCACTGTCCGGAGCACGTTCCTGGCGGTCAAGGCTCACAACTTCTCCAAGAATCTTTATACCGCCGGCTTTTTCTTCCAGGGCCTTAATCTTTGGATAAACTTCATCAATAGATTTTCCGGAGGTTGTTACATCTTCTATAATAACAACCTTGTCTCCATCCTGAATTTTATAACCAAGAATAGAGCCTTTGTCTGCACCGTGGTCTTTTTCTTCCTTGCGGTCGCAGCAGTATTTAATTTCTTTTCCGTAAAGCTCAGAAAAAGCAATTGCAGTAGTTACTGCCAGCGGAATTCCCTTATAAGCCGGACCAAAGAAAACATCAATCTCGTCACCAAAATTGTCATGAATTGCTTTTGCGTAGTATTCGCCAAGTTTTTTAAGCTGGGTACCGGTAATGTAAGCACCGGCGTTCATAAAGAAAGGAGACTGTCTTCCGCTTTTGAGAGTGAAAGAACCAAACTTGAGCACCCTGCTCTGAACCATAAAATCAATAAACTCTTTTTTGTACTGTTCCATTATTTTACCTTCTTTTTTTCTTTGTCTTTGTCCGGATTTTCCCGGAATAAAATTGCAATATTACCTATGATGCGTACAAGAGTTGCATCTGTGCTCTGACAAATCTGCGCGGTAAGCTCCTGTTTTTCATCCTTGTATTCGTTGAACTTAATTTTTATAAGCTCATGAGCAGTCAGAGAATTATCTACCATTCCAATAATGCCATCGGTAACACCTGCACCACCAACAATTACAACCGGCTGCAGATCATGTGCAACTTTTTCGAGTTCTTTTCTTTGTTTACTGCTTAATTCTATCATACGTATTTCTCTATAAAAAAAATTGCTTCGTCATCGACGAAGCAATAACTTAAGTTCGTCATTGCGAGGAGCGCAGCAAGTTTATCCTGAGCCTGTCGAAGGGCGGCAATCCATTACTTAAACAATTCTTTAAACTTACCCAAGAGCACATCTGTTTCAATAGATGCATCAAGGTCGGTAATCTTGCCCTTGTTCTTGTAGAAGTTGATAAGAGGTTCTGTCTGCTCGCGGTAAACATCCATACGGTGCATAATAGATTCCTGCTTGTCATCATCGCGCTGGTAAAGCTCGCCGCCACACTTGTCGCAAACACCTTCTACCTTTGGAGGAAGTGTAAGTACGTTAAAGTTAGCACCACAAGCCTTACATACACGGCGTGTAGAAAGACGGCGGATTACAATTTCGTCTGCAATTTCAAAGTTTACAACCTTTACATCTGCAACAAGACCTTCCAGCATTTCTGCCTGAGGAATTGTGCGTGGGAAACCGTCAAGAATGTATCCGTTCTTGCAGTCATCCTGAGCAAGGCGGTCTTTTACAAGTTCAAAAGTAAGTTCATCGCTAACTAGAGAACCTGAATCAATAATAGCCTTTACCTTAACTCCAAGCGGAGTCTGTGCCTTAATATTTGCACGGAAAATATCTCCGGTAGAAATGTGCGGAATCTTGTAAGCTTCTGCAACCTTTACAGCAAGCGATCCCTTTCCGGCTCCCGGTGGTCCTAAGAAAATAAAATTGTTCATATTAAAACTCCTTATAATTTGATTCGTTATTTAGTCTTTAAATTATATACTAATTGCGGGATTGTTTCTATGCTTAAGCCGCATATAATTCCTTTTGGAATCCAATAAAAATATTTCTTATTTCTGGAATATCTCCAAGAATTGCTTTTGCGTCATTTGTTGTACCATACTTAAGTTTAATAAGCTCAGGCAGATTTTCCAAAGAGAGTTCTGTATAACCCTGTTGAATATATTGTTCCAGAACAAAGTTTACAAAATCACTTTGATTATCGTTTAATGTTGCAACAATTCCTGGTTGAACAAGTTCTACACGACGCTGGCGTTCAATAGGACTTGTGTTATAGGCAAGATATTCCAGAACATCAAGCAGGTCGCATTTTTCCATGTTTAAGAATTCCTGAACTTTTGTAAGTTTTTCAAGAGGGAAGCCTTCATGCTCCATCTGCTCCAGTAAAGCAGCTCTTGTTTCAGGGTTTTGCCATTGCTTGCGCAAGTCTTCATCATCCTTAAAGAATTTTGGAAGAGTCTGATTATTTACAAGTACATCAACAAACTCTTTGATTGTTATGAGCTTGCCGTCATACATAATTCTTTCTTCCCATTCAAAGCCTTTCTTAACTGTTGCTTTACGACCATCGCCTAATTCAATTTCTATAACATCTTTTGGGCATGTACAAGGAAGATTTCCGCAGATTGGGCAAGGCTTTGGCGGGCATATACATGGATACTGTCCACATATTGGGCACTTGTGTGGAGGTCTTTTACATATACACGGCCACTTACCGCAAACCTTGCATTTTTCGTGTTTATCACATTCACAAGGATATTTGCCACAATAAGGACAAACCGGATTCGGATTATCCCATTCTTCATCATAAAATTCTTTATATGCACCTACAAAATCGTAAATTGTAAAATAGTATTTGTCATCAAAAAGACGGGTTCCACGGCCAATAATCTGTTTGAATTCAATCATATTTGTGACAGGACGCATTAAAACAATGTTGCGTACATTTTGAGCATCAACACCAGTAGAAAGTTTTTGTGAGGTTGTAAGAATTGTTGGAATTGTTTTTTCGTTATCCTGGAACTTGCGAAGCTGCTCTTCTCCTTCTGCTCCATCGTCGGCTGTTACGCGAACACAATAATTGACTCCATGTTTTGCCTGCGAGTTTATCATATCGCGAATCTGCATTGCATGATTCTGGGTCGCACAGAATACAATCGCCTTTTCATCGGGATTTGAACTTTCCAGAAAT
>JAEEGL014586065.1_pt1 | contig 19789 bp, 10 predicted proteins | sample 9134231 | NCBI WGS metagenome assembly JAEEGL01 (sample SAMN16246548, study PRJNA631951) | gut metagenome | biome: gut microbiome; feature: rumen; material: fiber-attached | host: Bos | place: Iran: Karaj | collected 2018-10 | reverse complement strand
ATTTATAATTTCAGAATTTAATTGTTATTTTTTTTTAAATTTTTCTTGTTTATTAAAATTCAAATTCATTATTTAAATTTTTTAAATCAATTATTTATTTATAAATAATTTTTGTTTTTATAAATTAAATAAAATAAATGTTCTTTTAATATTTAATTAATATATTAATTAATTGATTAAAATGAAGTTAATCTTCTTTTTTTATATTTCAAATTTATATTATATTTTTTCAGAAATAACTTTAAATTTTTTAGAACAAGAAACAAATAATAATTTAAATTTTAATTTTTTAAGAGATTACTTTGAAAATACATCTTTTATAACAAATATTTCAATAGGAACTCCAAATCAAATTATTTCTTCAAATATTTATATAGAAAATTCAAATTTTTATTTTGATGATAAAGAAATGAAAAATTATTTTATTTATTCTAAATCTTCATCATTTAAACAATTAAAAAATGAAAGTAAATATGTTTCTGACCAATTTACAATTGGAATTTTATCTTCTGATAATTTAAATATTAATTCTAATAAAATTAATAATTTTAAATTTATTTTAAGTGTTGTTGGAAATCAATTTAAATTTACTAAAATTTCTTCAATTGGACTTAAATTAAAAAATAATGAATATAATTTTTTAAATCAATTAAAAAAAAATAATATTATAAATTCAGGAATTTTTACTATTATATTTAATCCAAAAAATAAAAAAAAAGGAAAAATTATTATAGGAGATTATCTTCATAATTTTAATTTAAATTATAAAAATAAAATATTTTATTTTGATAAATTAAGTTATAATGATTCTCTCTTTAATTATTATATTAAATTTAATAAAATTTATACTTCAAATAATAATAATTTAACAAATGATATTGATATTGCATTTACTTTTGATTTTAATGGAATTTTTTGTGATAAAAATTATCACAAGTATATTTATGAAAATTTCTTTAAACAATTGATTTCTGAAAAAAAATGTTTTGAAATTTTTGATGATAATTATAAAACAACTTATTATTATTGTAATAAGAATTTAAATTTGAAAAAAAAATTTGAGACTATTTATTTTAAAAGCACTAATTTAAATTATATATTTGAATTAAATTATGAAGATTTATTTTTAGAAATAAATAATAAAATTTATTTTCTTATTGTTTTCGCTAAAAATATTTATAAAAATTGGATTCTTGGAATTCCTTTATTAAAAAAATATCAATTTACTTTTAATCAAGAAGATAAAATTATTGGTTTTTATCATGAAAAAATTAAATTACAAAATGGTTATGTTATAATTTTTTTAATTTTATTTATTTTTATGATTATTGTTTTCATTTATCAATATTGTAAAGTAAGAGAAAGAGAAATTCAAAGACAAAGATATGGAGAAAAGGAAAATAATCAAGAATTAGAATATATTTATCAAGAATAATTTTAATATTAACTTCCAATTTTTTTGAATAAATTTTTTCAATAATTTATAATTTATGAAGTTTAATAATTATTTAATTAAAAATCCTAAAAACAATATAAAAAAACATATATATAATAAATAATATAAAAACAATTAAAAAAAGATCTAAAAAAAACAAATGAAAAAAGCGAAAAAAAAGCAAAAAAAAAAAATAAAAACAAAAAAATAAATATAAAAAGACTCCAAAAAAAATTAAAACAGTCTTTTTTAAATAACTAAAAAAAGTCTACTCCAAAAAGAAATATAAATAATAAAAAACATAATGAAAAATATAATATATAAAAAACCAATAACAAACATATAAATCAAAGAAAAATGTCAGAACAATCATTAATTCGTCACATTTTTAATCAAATAGACTTATATGGATTAACATTTCCTCTTCGTTACAAAAAGCACAATTCATATAACACTCTCTGTGGAATAACACTAAGTTTAATAACAATATTTGGAATGACAGGAATATTATTATATTTCATTGTAAAGACTTTTGAAAGATCAGAAATGTCAATAATAAGTAACACAGAGCATTTATATGAAAAGCAATTATTTAATTTTACAGATAATCCTTTTTTAGCAGGTTATGTAAATAAATATGGAAGAGCAGTTGAAATTGATCCTTCATATTTAAAAATAACATTAGATAAAAATGATCATTATCCAGAAAAAAATGAAAAAGGGATAATTGATGTTAGAAGAGAATCAATATCAATAAAATTAGAATATTGTAAAATTGGAGTTCATTTTAATGAAAGTGATATAAAGGAAATGATAAAAGAATTCGAATATGAAAATTATTTATGTCCTGTTCCAGGACAAAATTTAAGTATTGGTGGAAGATGGGGTGATAGTGTTCATGGATATGATATGTTAGAATTTCATGTTGTTAAATGTGAAAATACCAGTGAAAGCCAAAAGTGTAAAAGTAATGAAGAAATGGAAATTTTTTTTCAAAATTCTTATTTTTCTATTATTTATTTAGCTCAAAGTTTAGATCATTTTGATTCAAAAAATCCTATTAAGAAAAAATTTAGAAGTGAAATTTTTTTAATTGTTACTCAATTAGTTAAAAGATATTATTATTATTTTCTACCTGGAAAATATATAAGTGATAATGGATTATTATTTAGTAATATTAAAACTTTTGATTTTTTTGAATATGAAAGAGAAGTTATTGATTTTGTTGATAAAGAAGATCAAGATTTTTATTCAGAAGCAACAATCGCAGAAGTTGCTTTTTCAAGTATTGATAAATTTGTAACTTATGAAAGAAAATATGCTAAAATCCAAGATTCTTTAGGTAATATTGGTGGTTGGATAAGAATAATTTTAACTGTTTGTCAATTTCTTTCTGATTATTTTTCTGAAAAAATTTTCTTAGTTGATATTATTAATACTATTTCTAATGTTAATCAAAATCCAAGAAAATCTATTATCAATTGTAAAAATAATAAAAATGTTGAAAGAAAATTAACTAATAATTATATTAATTCTAAAAGAAAATCTAATTTTTCTTCAAATTCAGCTAAAGCTTTAGTTAGGGAAAATAAAAGTGAAAATTTTGATTTTTCTAATTTAAGAAATGATCATAATAAAAGAGATGTTAATGCAAAAAATACATTAAATTTTTCAACTTTAGATTATTGTATTCCTATTTTTCTAATGAAAAAAAAACCTAAATTTTATTTTTTTGTTCATTATAAAGATTTTGTTTATAAAGATATTAGTCTAGAAGTTTTAGTTCCTTTAGTTGAAAGATTACTTTTGTTTAATGTAAATAATGAAAACAGTGAAAATAAAGATGATTTTTTATCTAAAATCAGACCTTCTGTTATTGAGACTATAAATAGAAGAAATAAAAAATTATTTATAAGTTAATTTTTATTAGTTTATTTAGTTTTTCTTTTAGTTTAAACTTTTAAAGTGTGATTTAAAATCTCTTTTTAAAAATTAAATTATATTTTTTTTATTTGAAGAAAGGAAACAATAAATTTAATATTTATCACTAAAAAATAATATTAAATATTAAAATTTATAAATGTGTTCAAGTGAAATACATTTATTTTTCAAAATCTTAAAAAAATGTTTTCTATTGATTTCTAAAAAATTGTTTTTTCATTTTGAATTAAATATAAGAATAAAAAATTAAATTTTATTTTAATTAATTATTTAATATAAAAAATCTTGAAAATAATTATTTAATTACAAATAAATGAATAAAAAGAAAACAAAAAATAAACATTTCTTAAAAATATCTTAAAAAAAAAAATAAAAAAAAAATAAAATAAGTAAAAAAATCTGTTAAAAAACTCAAAAACAATAACTTCAAAAAAAAAACAATCAAAAAATGAATGAATCCAATAAAAAACCAAGACAAAAACCAATCTTAAAAAAACTCAATGTTAAAAATCTCATTTAAACAAATAACTAAAATCTAACCATCAAAAACAAAACTCTATAAAAAATTTTTCCAAAAAAAAAACATTACATTCATATTCATATATAAAAAAAACATCACATACATGAAAAAAAAGATATAATATATAAAAAATATATATATAAAAAATTTCTTTAAAAAATAAGGGTAAATTTTTAAATAAAAAATAGAAATATTTAAAAATAAACTTTAATAACTAACACCATAAACACTGACAAAAGCATGTTGATTTTCATCTTCATACTTTCCCATAACAGATCCATCATCATTAACATTCCAAAAAGCTCCTGAACTTGTATTTAATCCAGAATGTCCTTTTTTAAAAGTAGTTCCAGTAACAACAAATTTATAACCAGGATAATCAGAATGTAATTTTTGATTAATTTCATTAATTGTGTCTTTTAATTTTTGTTGTTGTTCTTCTTCTACATAATCTCCTTTTAAATGATTTGATAATGACTCTTCTATTACATTTTTTACATCGTCTTTTACATTTTCAAATTTCACTTCTTCGTTTGTCTTGTCATATGTTATTTTTTTTATTGTTGTTGTATTTGTTGTTGTCTTGTTGTTTGTTGTCTTTGTTGTTGTTGTTGTTTTTGTTGTTGTCTTTTTCATTTTTTTATATAATTTTATTACTCTTATTTTATCGTTTTATATTTTTTTTTTCAAAGGTAATTTTTTTTTGGGATTATATATATTTTTATTTTTTTATGTTTTTAATTTTTTTTTAAAGGTAAGTTATAATTTTTTTTTGTTTTTTGATGTTCTTTGTTTTTGATATTTATTTTAAAGACAATTGAGTTTTTAAGATTTATTTTTTGATATTTATTTATGATTTATTATATATTTAATTAAAAATTCTCTTTCTTTATAAAATGAAAAAAAATTGAATTTTATCTTAAAAAAGAAATCAAAAAAAAAAATCCAATTCAAAAAAAAAATATTAAAATAAATTCCTAAAAAAAAATTAAAATAAAAAATGAACACCTTAATTGAAAACTCATCTCCAGTATTTTCACTTAAAAAATACTTAAAAAAATTTGATCTAACAGGAGTTAAATATCATCCAAGAATATTTAAGCAGAAAAAATATGTATCAATTCCAGGTTCAATAATAACTATAATAAGTTTTGCAATATTAACATATAGAATAATAATATCAATAGAATCAATGTTAAATAAAACAAATTTTCAAGTTTCAACAGAAAGAGATACAGAATTAAATGAAAATTTTACAGTTTCAAATTTATCTTTACAAGTATGCATAATGAGTACAAAATTTTTTTCAAGAGAAGGAGTTTTTACAAATTATTATATAGAAATAAAAGGAGAAAAAACAACAAAGGAAATAATAAAAGGATATGATATAAATTGTTATTATTATGATTTTAACGGAAGTACATTTTTAACAAATGATGATTTTTTTAATAATTTAAACAGTTACATTGCATATTTTTCAGTTCCTGCAAATGTTTCTTATTATGATGTATTACTATTTTATAATATAACATATATAAATCCAAATGATTATATTCATCCAATTAAAGTTAAACAAGAAACTATTATTTTAGGAGCTTTAGAAGCAAATGCAAAAGATGTTGTTTTTCATATGGATAAAATAAGAGTTATTCATAAAAATAAATTATTTTCTTTATTTTATGAATCTATAAATTTAAAAGAACAAAATTATTCCTCTTTATCTTCTTATACTGTTTCTCATGACACAGGAAGATATTATGATTTAAGAATAAATATTGAATATTCTGGTTGGACTACAACATATAAATTTATTGGATATGATTTTGAAGAGGAATTATCTTCTATTGGAGGATTAATTAGTATTATTAGTATTATTCAAAGATTTTTTGGAAGATTTATTAATAAATTATTTTTAAATTGGGAAATTAAAGAATATACTCAATATAGTGAAATTTCTTATAATGCTTTAATCAGTAATTCTAAAATTTATAAAAAATTGGGATTTAAAGGCTTAAGTGAAACTCAAATTAAACAAGTTGATAAAAATAATAAATTTAATGAAAATACGGAACTTAACCTAAAAGATGAAAAAATTAATACTTTTGAAATGAATAATAATATAATTAATAAAAATATTATTAATCCTAATAATACTATTGTTGTTAAAAATAATTTTGAAAAGTCTTTAACTGATAATTTACTTGTTGGGAAAAATAATAATCTTCTTATTAATAAAAATAGTTTAAATAATCAAAATAAATTATTTCCCGGAGGAAGAATATTAAATTTAATTGATAAAAATTCCTCTCTTTATAAATCTAATAATAATAAAACTATAATTGAAGAATCAAATTTAAATATTTTAAATCCAAATAACAAAAAAAGTTCCACTCAAACCGTATCTTTGGTTAAAAATAAAATTTATTCTGAATATAAACAATTTAATAAAATACTTGATTATTATATTATATATCAAACTATTAAAGATGTTAATTTATTAAAATTATTATGTCTTAATCAAAATAATGCTCAATTATTTTATAAATATAGATATAAGAATATTAATATTTCTGTTTTAGATACATTAATGGAAAAAGAAATTAAAAATTTTAATTTAAACGAAGGACTTTCATTTTTCGATAATGTTTATGAAAAAATAAATGTGTTAAATTCCTTTCATTAATTTTATATCAATTTAAATATGAATATTATTTTTAAGATATTTTATCTTATATTAAATAATAATTTTATATGAGTTTAATAATTTAGAAAAGATTTCTTTTCTTTTTTTTCTTTATATAAGTAGAATAAAAACAATATAATAAATCAATTATCAGAATTAAATTAAGTTAATTAATTATAAACACAAAGTTAATAATGGAAAAAAATATTTTTTAATATAAAAAAATAATACATTATAACAAATCAAAAACAAAATATTATCAAAAAAACTCAACTCCCAAAAAAAATATAATCCAAAAAAAAAAAATAAATATCTTTGAATAAAATAATTCATCTATTATAATAAAAACTTTATTAATGAAATAAACAATATAAAAAAAATAAATCTTTTCAAAAAAACTCAAAAAAACAATAGATTTATTTAAATTCATTTCTTTAAAAACTTTTATTTTATTTAAACTCTAAAAAAAGAAAAACATATTAAAAAAAAATTCTAAAAAATTTTTAAATTTCTAAAAATATTATTCTTGAATTTTAGGGACAACAAATCTACAATAAGCTTCCTTAGGATTTCCTTCAGCCCAAATGACATTAACATCGTTTAATCCTTGATCATTCCAAGTAGGATAATGATTATTTCCAACAATCTTTTTATCAATAGGTTTTTCACCATTACATTCCCAATCATTTAAATTAGTATATAATAATTTATCATTTCCATATTGATCTTTATAATCTAATTTAACTGCAAGACCTGCATTATCATCTGTTGTAAGTTCTTTGAAATTTTTAACATAAATTTTAATTTCATCATAATTAAATAAAGTTAATTCTAATTTTTTCACTTTATCATATTGTTCTTTATGTTCTAATGATGAAATATCTATTTCATTTTCATTTATATATATTTTATATAAACTATCATCTGCACCTATATATAATGTTGATCTACGCCATAAGGAATCACATGAAATTAATGATAGTGTGATAAAGAGAAGAAGATGTTTCATTTTTTTTTTAATTTTTTTTTTTGGGTTTGATTTATACCGTTTTTTTTTAAGGTATTTTTATTTTTTATTTTTTTTATGAAATGTATAATTTTTTTTTTTTCTATTTTAAAGCTGTATTTTATTTGTTTTTTATATTTTGGTGTAGTTAAGTTATGTTTTGAGTTATATTTTAAAATAATCTTTATAAGAATAGTTAATATAATGTTTAAAATACATTTGTTTTTTTTTTAATAAAAAAAAATAGAATTATTACTCTTAAAGAAATAATATGTAGATAAAAATAAATAAAATAATTTTCATTAAACAAAAATGAAAAAAATAAATTCTAAATAAAAACAAAAAACTTTGTTTATTTCTTTTTATATTATCAAAAAGAAAAAAAAAATTATCATTTTGTCAATTATAATAATTTTCTGAAAAAATATAATTTTTAGAGGAAAAAAACAGAAGAGTATTAACAAAATTTACAAAAATCACAATAGATAACTTCTCATAACACATATTATGTAATCTAAAACTTAAAAAAAATTAATCCAAAAACATTTGAAAATCTCATATTAGTAAGAAAATCTATGGATTAGAAAAAGTAATAAATAATATATTAAAATATACTGTTGAAAATATGAACAAAATTATTACAATATTATATTATAAATTTAATTATAGTATATAATATTATTATTAAAAGAAGAATTCATAAATTCACAAAAAAATCTTGATAATTGTTTTATTCAATCAAATTATAAATTATAATTGTTAATATTTAATATAATTTAATAATAATATTAAATTTAATTAATCTGAATCTTCATATTGATTATTGTTATAACTTGAATTATTACTTTCATAATTTTTATACTTCTTATAATTAAGAAATTTTAATTTATCTCTAACATCTTTTAAAATCCAAGGAAAGGAAAAAAATTTATAATGATTAATTTCATTATTATAAATATCATCCATTTTATTTTTTAAATCGTTATTTAATTTTTGTTTATTATTCTTATAATAATAAGTAACTAAATAACAAGCACTTGCAATATCTTCATTGATTTCTTTATAAATATCTTTTAATATTTTTAAATATTTTTTTTGTATAAAATTGAGTTCATGAAAATGTAATTCAGAATTTTTATTTTTATTATTTTTAACTAAATAAATATTTTCATTAGTAAATAATTCACATTCATTTTTAAATTCAAATTTAAGAATAATATTATTAATATCCTTACAAAAATCTTTATAAATCTCATAACATTTTTTAACATAATTAATACAATTATCACTAATTAAATTTAAATCAATTTCATAATTACATTCAAAAGAAATATCATTAATATTATTTTCATAAATTTGTTTATATTTTTCAAAATCACACATTCTAAAAATTATTCCTAAAATTCCAGGAGATTGATAAAAATTAATAGAATTTAAATTTAAAAAATCAGGAAATTGTTTTAAATTAAATTCATTTAGTTCATTTTGACTAATAAAAATTCCTGTTTTTTCACTATCAATAGCAATATTAAATAATTTACTTAATTTAATACATTTTTCATTAAAAGCATATTTTTCAACATCATTATCAGCAATTGAAATATGTAAAGAGGAAATTTTAGGTATAATAAAACATTTAGTAGATTTTATTTTAGCTTCAATAATATTATCCATAATATTAGTACTATTCAAACTATTATCATTAGATAAATTATTACAATTATTTTTAAAATCTTCTAAAGCTTCAAAATTTCTTATTTTAATATTATCTATTAAATTCTTATTCCATGAAATAAAAAAACAATCTCCATCTAAATCACCTCCAGAAATCATATTTTGAATTGGTCTTTTTCCTTTTTCTGAAGAAAAAACAACAACATTTTTCATATGTTTTAATTTATTATTTATTTCATTATTATTAATTGATTTCACTATTCTTAAATCTCCTGGATGAAGACATGGATTTTTTGTTATTAAAATATCTCCTTCTAATATTATATCTTCTTCTATAAAATTATTATTATATTTATTTATTTTTTCTATATGAATATATACTTCATTGTTTTTTAAAGTATTTGTTTCATCAACTACTCCTAATAAATAAGCTGAGTTTTTATCTATTATTTTTCTTTCTAATTTTAATTTTTTTATTTTTGAAGATATTATATTATATATTATTTCTTTTATTAAAGGCTCTTTTAAAAAATTCTCTGTGTTTTTATATATATTTATTAAAGGATTTAAATAATAAACATTATCAAAAATATCATTTAAAATTTCTTCATTTTCTTTAAAAACATCTAATAAATTGTTTCCTTGTTCTTTAATTCCATTAATTAAATTATCATATTTTTCAATTACATTTTTCATCATATTAATAATAATATTTTTATCAACACCTAAAGTACACAATAAAATAATAATTTGACTATTTAAATATCCTTGACTAAATTTACTAGTTTTAATAACACCTAATTCCATAACATTACTTTTATATTTTTCCATTGAAGGTCTATAACATATATACTCGCCTTTTAAATTAGGATTAATTGCAACAATACCTTTAATTCCTCCAATTCTAATTTGATAAGCAGAACATTGAAAAAAATATTTTTTTTTCATTTTCATATTAATTTTATTAGCTAAAGAAGGAGAAATTTGTCCAATTCCATCAGAATAATTATATTTATTATCATCACTTAAAATATCATTAATTAATATTAAATTTTCTTTTTTTAAATTCATTATTGAAGTTGAAGTACTTGCAATTTGACCTCTTCTAAAAGCATTTTTAAATATATTTTTTTCTTGAGAAAAATCACCAAATTTAATATTTACTTCATTAATATTATTAAATCCACTTTCTTCAATATTCATATACCAACCACTTGCTTCTTTACTTTGATTATTACTTGAAGTTAAAAATTGAAAATAATAACTTCCTACATATAAACCATTTATCATTAAAGAATTTAAAAAATTTAAATATCTATTTCCAGTTTCTGAAGCAAAATAAAATAATTTTTTATCTTCTGTTACAAATTTTATTTTTAAAAAATGATTTGGAATTTTATTAAATAAACGAATTAATTGATTTGTTCTTTCTAATTTTGGAGGGTTATATATTATTATTGAAGGAGTTATTTCTATTGTTTTTGTATAATTTAAACTTTCTTCAATTATATTATTTTCTAAAATAGAGTTTTTTTCATTTTTTAAAATTTCAGATATTTTTTTTTCGAAAAAATCAAAAAATCTATTTTTTAATTTGATTGTTGAATCGACATTTATTTTATCTATTATTTTACTTATTTTTTCCTGAGATTCACAATTAAAATTTGAACAATAATTTATTAAATAAATTAAATTTGTGTTAAATATATTTATTCTTTTATTTGTTATTAATGATAAAATTGAATATTGAAGTGAAAAATCTAAATTATATAAAAGTTGAAAATATGATAATTGAGCATTTTTTAAATAATTTATTATTCTATTATTCATTTCTTGAATTAAAGAAATAAATTTTTCTTCTTTTGAAATTAAGGAATTTAAATTAAAATCTTTTATTAAAAAATTAAAACAATCATTTTCTTTTTTAAATTTAATTTTTAATTTTAAAATTAAATTTAAAAGATAAAAATTTAAAAATTCATTTGATTTTGATAATAAAGAATCTATAAAAACTTTTTGAAGATCTTCATCATCATTTTTTAAAGAATCAAAAGGTTTAAAACTTATATTATTTGTTTCTTTTGGTTTTTTAATAATTTTATTGTTATCTTCATTATGATAATGAGTTGAAAAAGAAAATTCATTTAATTTTTTTTTAAAGATATTAAAATAAAATTCTGATTTTAAAAAATTTAAAATTGATTTTTCATTTTCATTTGGATAATTTAAATTATTAGTATTTTTATCTTCTTTTTTATTTTTAATAATATAAATTTTAGGAACATATTTTAAATAAAAATAAATAGTTTGAATAATAGAATTATCTTCATTTACTATTTTATTACCATAAATTATTTTTTCAATCGAAGAAATATCAATTAAAAATTTAAGTGAAATTCCATTATCTTTTATATTTATTAAAAAATAATTTTTATTTGAAATATTATAAGAAATAAAACAATTATTTAAAATCTTTTTTATTTTATCATGAAATTTGGAAAAATCAATAAAATATTTATTATTATGTTTACTTTCAAATTCAGTTCCAAAAGAAGGATAAGAGTGTAAATCAAAAGTTTTAACATTAAAATTTTTTTCAATAATTTTTTTTTCTTTTTTTTTTTCTTCTTCATTATATTCTTCTTCTATTTCTTCTTCTTCCATATTCTTATTTGAATTTTCTTCTGAATTTTCTTTTTCTTCTTCATTGAAATTTTCTTTTTCTTCCATTTTCTAAAAATAATATAATTTTTTTTAAATTTTTTACTTTAATAATCTTTTTTTTATTTACTTTCTTTAATTTAAAGTAAAATTATAATAACACAATAAAAATATAAATATACATTATCTTATTTTTACTGTAAAAAACAATGATAATTAAAATAAAATAAAATAAATATTCCATTCAATTAATTTAAATAATAAAAAATTATAAATTATAACATAAACAAATATTTAAAATTATAAATCTAAATAAAAAATAAGTATAAAACAAAAAAAATTTTAATAAAATAATCTTATAACTTCCAAAAAAATCAAATAAAAAAAAAACATATAAAACCCAAAAAAAAAAAAATCAAAAAAAAATGAGTGATGTTAAAGAAGGAAATTTGGAAGAAATAAAAGATGATAAAAATGATGAAATCGAAAGAACAGAAAATGAAAAAAAAGAAGATAATGAAAGAAATGAGTTAATCGAAAAAACGGAGGGTGAAAAAAAAGAAGAAGATGAAAAAAATGATGAAATCGAAAAACTACAAAATGAAATAATCGAAGATATGGAAAAAAAATTTAAAGAAGAAAAAGAAGAAACAGAAAAAAAAAATAAAGAAGAAAAAGAGCAAATGGAAAAAACATTTAAAGAAGAAAAAGAGCAAATGGAAAAAAGATTTAAAGAAGAAAAAGAACAAATGGAAAAAACATTTAAAGAAGAAAAAGAACAAATGGAAAAAACATTTAAAGAAGAAAAAGAAGAAAAAGAAAAAAAATTTAATGAAGAAAAAGAAGAAATGAAAAAAAATTATACAGAAGAAAAAAGAAAAATAATTAAAGAAAAAGAAGAAATGGAAAATAATTTTTTAGAAGAAAAAAAAGAGTTAGAAAATAAAATTGGAATTTTAAATGAAAATTTAGAAGAAAATAAAAATAAAGTAAAAGATTATGAACAAGAAATTTCCTCATTAAAAGATTCTAATGAAGATTATAAAAAAAAAACTTTAGAATTAGAAAATAATATAAAAGAAAAAAAAGAAGAGAATGACAAATTAAATGAAGAAATAAATTCATTAAAAAATGAAGATTCAAATAATAAAAATGAAATAAATGATTTAAAAGAAGAAAATAAAAATTTAAAAAAAGAAATTGAAGAAAGAAAAAATAATATTTCTTCTTTAAATGAAGATAAAGATAATTTAAATGATAAAATAAATAATTTAAATTTAGATAAAGATAATTTAAATGAAGAAATAAATAAATTAAATGAAGAAATAAAGAAATTAAATGAAGAAAAAAATAATTTATATCAAAAATATCAAAAATCAAAAGAAGATTTTAGAAATTATATAGAAAAAACAAAAAAACAAGAAGCTGAATTAAATGCTAAAAATGAACATGAATTTAGAAAAAAACTTTTAAATTTAAAATCACAAAATGAAACTTTAGAATTAGACAATGAAGAAATGAAAAAAGAAATTAAAAAATTAGAAGATAAATTAACTATTAAAATTCAAGATCCTACTTATTTAATGAGATCTCAAAATTTAAAATTAAAAACTCAAAATGATTTACTTGGTTTTAATAATTTTGATTTACAAACTACTAATTTAAATTTAACACAAAAAAATCATACTTTAAATGTTCAAAATCAAACTTTTAAAAGAAAGAATAAATATTAATTTTCTCTTTTTTAAATTTTTGATATATCTTTTTTTGATATATTTTTCAAGATTCAAAAACTATTATTTAAAACATTTTTATATTATATTTTTTATATTAAAATCATATTATATAAATATTTGAAAATAAGAATTAAAAAAATAGAAAAAAAATCAAATTAAAAAAAATAATAAATAATAAAAATTTGTTAAATTTCTATAGTTATAATAAGATATTATAAATACAAATTTTAAAAAAATTATTATTGAAAATAAATAAAAAAAGAAGTATGTAATTAAAAATAATAATAAATTGATTTTTATTTATAATAATTATTAATATTACAATTCCCTTACAAAATTTAAAAAATTAATTAATTTAAAATAAAAATGTTAGATGTATAAATAATTTAGATATATTTTTAAATAATATTTTTTTAATTATGTAAAACATTTTTTCATTCCCAGATTAAATTCCTTAAATTCTGAAAAGATATACATTAAATTTATTCATTTTGAAAGTCATCATTATTAATTTGACTAATTTCGATAATAGATTCTCTTCTAAAAACTTCCATTGTTTTTTTATCCAAATTCAAAAAATGAAAAACTAATATTTCACAATAAATTAAGCATCCTAAAAAAGAGAAAATTCCAATAAAAATATCTAAAGGTTTAAATTGAAATGTGAAATCAAAAACAGGCAATAACAAATAATAAATAAATAATGATAAACCAAAATGAGTTGGTCTTAACTTTTCTATAATTCTACATTTTGTAAAAGTATAAATTATTGAAGCTATAAAAAAAATAAATAATAATAAAAAATCTAAACTATCAATTGGAACCTTTAACGTTTTTCCTTCTAAAAATCCAAAAAATAAAAGAGAAAACATTTTAGAAATTCCTTCAAAAAAAATAATTACAAACATACTAATAAAAAATTTTGTATTTAAATATTTGAAAACAAAAAGAGCAAAAGTTGCAGTATAATTTTTATAAAAATAATTTAAAAAAATAATGGTTGAAAGATATAAATCATTTGAATGAATTACAAAAAAATAAATTGTAACTATTAAAACATCTATCAAAAAAAATATGAAAGTTATTATATGTTGAGGATAATATTTTTTTGAATAAAAAAATATATCTATAATTAATAATGAAATACAATAAATTGTAAATTCTAAAATTTCAGATAATTTAATTTTATATTTTTTGGTTTGATTTGAAAGAAAAACATAAATAATAAAGAAAAAGAAATTTATAATTAATAAATAAATTGGTTTTTTTTTTCCTAAAATCAATTTAAATTTTTTGTTTTCAAATATTTTATCTTTTTCTTTGTGTTTTCTTTTCGAAAGTTTTTTTTCAATTTCATAAAAGATAATATGAAAAATCGTAGCAGAATATTTAACTGTTGCAATTAAAAATTTTCTATTTTTTTTATCATCATTATGAACACAATGATTCTCTACTAATTTGGAAGTTATTTTTTTTATTCCATTTGCAATTGTACAAATAACAATATACCAAATTTCAAATCTATAATTAAAGGAAATCAACATTAAATTTTTTTTTATAAAATGAGAATTTATTTTTTAAATAAATTACTTTTATTTATAAATTTTAAAAAAATAGAATTAAAAGATGATTAAGGAAATTATTTATTTTTGGGAAATTCATTCAAAAATCATAAAAAGTTATAATAATCATAAATTCGATAAATAAAAAAATTTTCTTTAATGAAAAAACAAATGATAACATTAATTTTATATATAAAATCAACTTTTGAAAAAAGTTAAAAAGTCAAAAAAAAAATCTTTATTTTAACAATAACATAAACAATAATTTTCATTATATTTTTTTATATTTAACCATTTTCATAGACATATTATAATTATTATGCGAATGAATAGTGATAATTTATTAAATCAAAATAATTTCAAAAAATTAATTTCCTTCTATTCAAAAAAAACATTTTTTAATTCAATAAATAAATTTATTTTTTATCAATTAATACTATTATATTCAAATATAATTATACTCTAAAATAAAAGAAAAAACCCATACTTTAATATATTTATAAATTAACAATCAGATATTTTCTTGTAGGAAATTATTAATTTATAATATTATCGTTCATACCATAATTAATAATTAATTTATTTTGTGCAGGAGATAGTTGATTTAAAATCTCAAAATGAATTAAATATTATTGGAAAATATTTATTTACTGATGAGCAAGGAAAAGCTTTATATTATACTTATACTTTTGAAACTGATTTTGGATTAGAAAGAAAAGAGTATGAATACATGATTAAACATAAAAAAAATATAATGAAAAATAAAGGAATAATCTACTTTCAAAAAGAATAAATAATTGTGTCTATTATTATGATTTAAATATTATAGATTGTTTTTGCCTTATTTTAAGTATTATTATTTTAATTTTTGTATAATATTTGTTTATTTCTTTTTTCTAACAAATTTATGATATTATTAATAATTTCATAATAGTAAAAAAACTTTATAATTCAAAAACAAAAACAAAAGCTTCAGAAAATTAAATATTAATTAATGAATTATATATTAATAAAGTCTTAATTTAAAAACATTGATTTATTTATTTATTGAAATATCAAATTCATTTATATGATTATTAATTAAATTTAAAATTTTTTAAATGAATGAAATAATAATATAAAATGGGAAAATTCAAATATAACTTTCTTACTCATATAGATATTTTTGGAGTTTCTCCTCTTTTTACAATAAGAGGAAGACCAACATTTCAAACAAAAATAGGTTCAATATTAACAATTTTTTGTATAGTATTAATAATGCTATATTTATTATTTTTTTTAAGAGAAATGATACATCATAAAAATCCTAATTTACAATCAACAATATATTATGACGAAATTCCACCTGACATTTATTTGACAAAAAATAATTTTTCTTTTGCTTTTAGTTTACAAAACAAAGAATATATTAGTTATGTTGATGAAAGTATTTATAATGTTAATGTTATTCAAAAAAAAATGATTTTTAATATAAATGGTACATATCAAATAGAAAATTATCCTTTAACTATTATTAAATGTAATGAATATAATTTTAATATAATTCCAGAATTATTTAAAAAATTACCTTTGAATAATTTATATTGTATAAATAGTGATTTTATTTTAAAAGGTGATTTTATGAAAGATTATTGGCATTATATACAAATAAATTTTACAAAATGTGACAATGAAACATATAATAATAAATGTAAATCAGAAGAAGAAATAAATGAATTATTAAATGGAGGATATTTAGGAATATTTTTTCCAGATTATTCCTTTGAACCAAATAAATATAATAAACCATATAAAACATATGTAAAAAATATATATAAATCATTTTCAATACAATATTTTGAAGATATTTTTCTATATTTAAAATTAGTAGAAATAATAACTGATTCAGGTTATTTTTTTGAAAAAGAAACAACAGAAAATTTTTTAACATATGATTTTTTACAAAATGATATTGACCATAGATATTCAAAACCTTTTTTAAGTTTAAATATAAGAGTTTCTTCAAAAAGAGAAATTTATCATAGATCTTATATTAAAATTCAAACTATATTTTCTAATGTTGGAGGAATGTTAAAATTTGTATTATTAATAGGAGAATATTCTGTTTATTTTATAAGAATGCTTTTATATAAAAATTATATTTTAGAATTTTTTAATTTAGATGAAAGTGAAATTAGATTAAAAAAAATTAGAAAATATTATCAATTAAATAAAAATAATATTTATTCAAATAAACATCTTGAAAAAATTTTTTCTGAATTAAGTAAAATTTCAAAATATTCTGGAAATAAAATTTTACAATGTAATAATGAAAAATCTGAATGTAAAAGTTTAGCTGAGTTAAGTGTTATTGAATCTAATGAAAGAAAAAATAGTTTGGTAACAAGTGAAAAAGATAAAAATAATATTGTAAAACAAAATAATTTTATTCAAAAAGGAGATTTATTAAATAACTTTAAAATTTTAAATAAAAAAAAAAATAAAGAAACAATTAAATTAAGATATAAAGGAATGAGAAATTCAACTAAAAGTGTTAATAAAATATTTAATAATAAAACAAATTATATAAATGACAATTTTATTGAAAGTAATAATAAAATAATATATAATAGTAAAACAAATAACAATCTTAATAATAATAATAAAACTAATTGTAATATAAATAAAAGTAAAAGCAATAATATTAATATAAATAATTATAATAACAATAATAATAATAATAATAATAAAATTAAAATTCCAAAACCACAATTAAGAATGATTAAAGTACCAAGTTTTTGTTCTGATTTTATATGTAAAAAAGATACTTTTAATACAATAAAAGAAGTTCATGAAAATTATAAAGAAATACAATTTTTACTGGATATAGTTCATTATTTAAAATCTCAAAATGAATTAAATATTATTGGAAAATATTTATTTACTGAAGAACAAAGAAAAACTTTATCTTATACTTATACTTTTGAAGCTGATTTTGGTTTAGAAAGAGAGGGTTATGAATATATGATCAAACATGAAAAAAGTATATTTGACGAAGAATTTAATGAATCTAATTTCAAGAATAAATAATTGTATATATATATATTATAAATTTATATTAATTTTTTTCTTTCTTATTTTGTTTTGAGTAATATCATGTTTTTTTATTTATTTTTTTCATTTCAATTATGTTATTAATAATAATATAAATTTTTATTCAAAAAAAATTTCGATCTTCAAATATTTTAAATAATTTACAAGTGTGTATTTCTTCTTTTATTATGGTATGTACTTTTTATTTAAAATTTTTATATTATAGAATGTAAAATTAATTTTTACTATTAGGATGTATTAATTTAAAGTTGTATTTTAATAAATAATTTTGAAAGTAATATATTATTAATGGGATAGAAAGAATTATTATTTATTTTTAGGAAAAGTCAAAACAGGCATGTAATTATAATCAAATAAAATATTATTGGTATTATATCATAAATACTCACAATAAATTAAATATTAATGATTATTATTAAGTACTTTATTTAAAATTTTTTTCAAATTTAAAAAAATAGAAGCAGTTATTTAAACAATGATTTTAACCTTATGAATTTATATAAATTAAATCATAAATCAAATATGAGATTTGTGAAAATAATAAAAAGAAATTTTCTTTTCCTTCTTGTTAAGAAAAAATATAATATCATCAAATTTCCTAAAAAAAAGTTGATTATAATTAAATAATATATATTTTTATAAAAAAAAAGATTTAAACACAATCAAAAAAAAAATTTAAAATTCATTTATTTTCGAATTTTTTTCCAATTATCAAATGTTAAATTTCAAATTTTCCTTTAACAACAAATAAAAAAAAGTTTAAAATTCAATAAAACCATTATGAGATATTTTATTATCATGATTAAAATTAAATATATATTGATTATTATTTAAAAAAGAACAATGTGTATTTATGAAATTTTTTTTCTTTATTTTTTGTTTGAAATAATTTTTAAACTTAACGGATATAATCTTATTTAATTAAATTAAATTAATAATTTTTTTTATAATTTTTTCCATAACTATTTGAAATAATATATTATATTATTCAATAATAAAATAATTTTCAAAATAATCCAATTTTGTTCCTTTCATTTTTATCACAAAAAACTTTTAATTTTTCAAAAAGCTATTATATGAAAATTTATTATTGTTGTTTTATTGATTTTATAATGTATATATTTTATTTACATAAACAAATTATATATTTATGACTAAAAATCAAGATATAAAAATTATTTGATTATAGAATAATAAAAGAAAACATATAATTTTTCTTTTTTATTTAGATATACTATTCACTCTTCACTCATATTATTTTATTAAAATTATATATTGTTTAATTAATTAAATTTTAAAATATATAAATTATTTTATATTAATTTTTAGATTCTATTTTATGTTTTAATTTTTCTTTTTCTTCTATTATTTTGAAACTGAAAATAATTTTTATTTTATTTTAACTATTTATCTTCCTTTTTATTTTATTTTTAATTAATAATTCAATTATTTGAGAGGTTACAATTTTTTTTTTATTT
>JAEEGL013695784.1_pt1 | contig 19789 bp, 17 predicted proteins | sample 9134231 | NCBI WGS metagenome assembly JAEEGL01 (sample SAMN16246548, study PRJNA631951) | gut metagenome | biome: gut microbiome; feature: rumen; material: fiber-attached | host: Bos | place: Iran: Karaj | collected 2018-10 | reverse complement strand
GTCATCTTATCCAGCTCGTCGTTTCAAGAACAACTCACCCTCCGATGAATTAACAGTTATTCGATTCAATAGAATTCAGCTGCCACCAATAAAAGGCAGCCGTTCCAACGGTCAGTAATTGTTTTAAATACGAAAAACTGCAGATTTAACCTTCTACATCATCTTCAAATGCGGCAAAAGAGCTGACCACAGCATATAAGTCTGTGTCGGGAATGACATGATCATTCCACGTAAATCTGCAGCTGTCATTTTCTTATCGATCACAAGTGTAAGATAGTCAAGCCAAGTGCCCGCTTCACTGCCATATATTGCTGCCCCGGCGAGATACCCTTCCTGATCAAAAATCAGATTTACATCTGCTTCTGTTTCATGATTATTAACCCAGTCATTCTGGATTCCCCAAGGAATATTGACAACTTTATACTTGTCTGATGCTGCTTTTGCCTCATCCAAGGTCACCCCTACCTGCCCGATTCTTGGCAGTGTAAATACAAGGTTAGGTATCACAGGATAAGCAATTGGTGCATCGGAGATTCCCAGTATCTGGGCTGCGATATAATTAGATTCAAATTCTGCTGTTGGGGTCAGCTTTGGAATGGTCTTTTCAACAACATCACCACTGGCATATATATTAGGAACTGCCGTACGCATGTGATCATCAACCTCTATCCCCTTACGAGATGCCTTGATCCCAAGCTCTTCAAGACCCAAACCTTCAACATTAGCAATACGTCCCGTAGCATCTAAGACATAATCAGCAACAGCAGCTACCCCGTTTTTTGAAGTCACTTTATACTTGCCATTATCTTCCTCGACAGATGCCACGGCCTCGCCAAAGTGAAATACTGCACCCTGTCCCTCCATCTTGGCAACAAGTTTTGCAACGTACTCCTCAGGATAGGCCATAAGAGCTCTGGGAGCAAACTCAAAGAATTCCACTTTCTTTCCAAGTGATAAAGCCATAGATGCAAATTCCATAGAAATGATACCTGCCCCGATAAATATGATGCTGACAGGAATCTCGTCAAGGTCAAGGAAATGGCTGCTTCCATGTGTAAACTCTTTTCCGGGGATTGGAAGCTGTGCGTTCCTCTGTCCTGTACCGATTACTATATACTCTGTCTCATAGGCAGTACCATCTACCTCAACGGTATGTTCACCTGTAATACGACCTCTTCCGCGTATTACGTCTATACCCATATCCTTAAACAGTTTTTCCAGAATAGGATCAAATGCGCCAAGTGTCTGCTTCTTATAAGCCATGAGCTTTGGCCAGTCAATGCTAACACTGCTTTTTACACAAAGATCTTCATATCTCTTTAGGCCGTCCAGATATTCAAACGGGCCATCCAGCAGAATTTTGGCATCACAGCCATAGTTAGTACATGTTCCGCCCATCTTATCTGCTTCTACAAAAGCCACTTTCTTACCGGACATTGCAAGCATGATTCCACCATGATTACATGAATGCCCACTTCCGATAAAGATCACATCATACTTTGCCATTTGTTTTCTCCTTTCCATCAGTAATACCAGATTTATAATTTTTCAGGCCACATTAAGCCCACTGCTCTGTCCATAATTCTTTTTAATTGAACGATATCCTCTTTGGGTAGTTTTAAAAATCCTTTCATTTCAGAAGGCACTTTAAGTGCTTTATCCTTTAATGCTTTCCCTTCTTCTGTCATGTCTCCATGTTTCCAAAGCACCATCATCACTATATATATTGTATATGTAAGTCCCAGTTTTTCAAGTGGCTTCCTATACTGCCTCACCACTTCTTTTGCGCATGCATAAAGCGGAAAGCAGACCTGATTATCAAGCCTGAGGCTCTCGTAATTATCCATTTTGTTCCCTCCGCCATCATAAACAACAAACAAAGGGGCGACCATAAATCTATAAGCTCAACAAAGATATAAAACAAGAATCCGCGCCTTATATACGTGGGTCAGGAACTTAAACTCAATTAATGTAAATAATAATACAGACAATTATGCATGTGCTATAGCTTGTAGCATGTATTCTTCATTACGGTTTTCCTCGAAGAACTTTCCTTTAACAAAAAATGTTGTATCCTCCTCATGGAGTTCGCTTTTCTCAAAGCCGCTGACATCCTTCGGTGTAAAACAAAGAACGACCTTTTTCACCTGAGATCCAAAGGAAGTAATAACCTCATCAACCGATCCTTCGCCAATAATTGTATGAAGAATCAGCGTACCATCCTCTATTTCAGCAACTGCATAGCTGTTACAGTCCTCAATATAGAACAGGTTCTCTGTCATAAACTGCGATAAATAGAACATATATAATCCGGTATTTCCGACCATATACATCTGAGCATTCTGACTTTTGGTGTCAAGAAGTAGGGCAGCCTTATCAAAATCATCCCTCCCGTTTAGAGGCACCATCTTTGCTTTATTTTCTCCTGTTATACTTACTTCTTTTGTATACTGATATTCCTTTGCCTCTTTAAAGCCAAATCTGGGATAAAACTCAAGAACAGAGTCATTGGCAAAAAGATAAATTCCATCTACCTTTCCTTCATAATCCTTCATAACCTGTTCCATCAGCATTCTTGCATAGCCTTTTCCCCTGTGATCAGGATCTGTCATAACTGTGCCTATCTGAATCAGCTTTATGGTTTTGTCCTTATAATTCATATTGCAGGCATTTACCGAGACATTGGATATAACCTCGCCATCTGACACAATAGAATACGGAATATAATTATCCTTCCAAAATCCATTTTGATACCAGTTTTCAAAGTTAAGTCCAAAATTCTTTTCAGCAAGTCTATTGAACGATGCTCTAAGAGCATCATTATCTCTATAATTTTTTTCTATATATGCTTTCAATAAAATCAACTGCCTCCTTTATACCACCGCTTTTTTTAAAGCTTTCCGATATCTTTTCAGCGCCCTCCCTGAAGCCTTTCTCTTCAATAACCCGTGTAACTGCCATTAGTACATCATCTTCTCCTATTGAGGCAAGCCTAAGTCCGGCACCAAGTTCTTCTGCCCGCCGTGCCACTGCATCCTGCTCAGGTGTCTGAGGGAACAGAATGAGCGGAACTCCAAAATACAAACCTTCAGAAGCAGAATTCATTCCACAGTGCGTAATGAACGCATCAGCAATCGAAAGCACAGCCATCTGATCAACACTTTCATAAACCTCAATATTATCCGGCAAATAATCAAAATGATCCTTATTCGTTCCCATCGACATAATGACCTGATAGTCCGTATTGCCCAAAACATTGATACAGTTATGATAAAAATCTCTGTTCTGGTTAACCGTACCCATAGAAATGTAAACTGTCTTTTTTGCTTTCTTTTCAAAAGCATCCGTAATTGGACGAATCGATGGACCTATGAAATGATACTTATCGGAAAACGTATCCGAACATGGCTGAAAAAACCTGGAAGTATACACCACTGTATTTGTATTATTATCATTCTGTACAATATCCAGGAGCCCCTTTACCGGATAGCCTTTTTCCTGAAGTCGTTTTATCTGTTTATTAACCTTGGGCATAGAGAACAGCATTTTCAGTGTTTCTCCAATGCCGTGTTTCATATATCTGGATGAATACCTGTTAAACGCGAAAGTTGTCGTTGATGAAACAAAAGGAATCCCATGCTTCATCGCAGCCAGTTTACCCCAATACGCAATGGAATCAGCGACAATAACATCCGGCTGCAATTCATTGATTTTTCCGGTAACCATCTCGTCCAATGCAAGCGTAGATGATACAAGAAGTTCAACCGCAAATGCCTGATCTTTCCCGACTCGATCAGCATTTTCTTTATCTTCCATTTCGAAGTCATAACCATCACAGGGAATAAAAAGCGCTCCTGCAGCCTCTATCTTTTCTCTGAACATCTCAAAAGAAAAATAATAAATTCTATGCCCTGCTTCAGTCAGCGCCTTGACAAGGCCAAGTGTAGGATTAGTATGTCCATGGGCAGGAATGCAAAACCACGCTATTTTCATAATTCCACATTGTCCTCCTTCACTTCCTTCATACAGTAATAATCACCTCATTCAAAAGCGCTTCTTCATCTGCTCCTATGATGTCAAGTCCGGTTGCCTTGATTAGTTCTACATTTTTTATTCCGTAGAAATTCTGAGCAAGGGTTTTTATATAGCCAAATCCATAGTCCGTCGGTACATAGTTGCCCCCTGCTGTCATAACATAATAAAGCTTGTTTGCTTTACACAGGCCCCTTGGAAATCCCTCCGGTGTATACTCGAAAGTAACTCCCAGCACGTTTATAACTTCAATATACTGTTTTAGCATAGCCGGAAAAGATAAATCCCAGTAAGGCGCTGCTATCACGATTGTATCTGCCTCTGCAAACTGCCTGGCCAAAGCAAACATGTCATCATCAAAAGCGCCTTTAGAAATAAGGTGATCTCTCTTTTTCAGATAAGTCTCATTCGTTACACCAAAGGAAATATCTTCAAGAGCGACACGAACAACCTCTTCATTAAGCTTTTTCAAAAGAGCTTCTGCAAGCCTCTTTGTCCTCGAATTCTCTCTAACACAAGCATCAATAAATAAGATCATATTATTAAGTATTCTCCTTTCAACCAACCGACAGATTTTTTCAAAGCCTCAATATTTTCTTCCACCGTACGATTCTCTACGAGTGTTTGCATACCAAACTGTATCATGCTTACAATCACTGAATTTACAACAGTTTTTCATGAACAGATTGTAATCTGATTTGCCTGAGTCATTATTTCTTCTTCATATATCCATTTCAAGTTCCAGGCAATCCCATGTTTCGTCATTTATCTCATATGTATCAGTTTTCGGAAGATCTACAAATCCAACTGATCTGTAACAATAATAAGCAGGTTCGTTATTCTTAAACACACCAAGGGATGCCTTCCCCGCACCATAGATTTCTTTGGCAAATACTAAGCCCAGCTGAAGCATCTTTTTACCGTAGCCTTTGCCTCTGATAGCAGGGTTTACAATTACAAATCCAAATCTCAATTCATCATGGGACTTAGTAGGCCTTCTCATTGTGAAGAAGCCGACTATCTCATCATCATCTACTGCTGTAAACGCCATCAGGTTGCTTACTTCATTAAACTGTTCAACTGTAAGAGGAAATTTCCCAAGCACTCCCGCAGTCCATTTGTAAAATGCAGTTTCTTCGTTTGTCCAGCTTAAAATTGTCTCTGCATCATTTTTATTATATGGTCTAAGCCTTAGCATAGGGTTACCCTCCTTTATGCCGTAAATTGTTGTATTCTATCTCATTACCATGTTATTTCATAAAAAGAAAAACAGATCTAAACGCACATATTTAGGTCTGTTTTACACTTATTTTTTCATCACATAAATATTTTTACTGAGAATTGTTTTTTCTCATTTCCTCAAGCTTTTTCATACTTGATCTTATAGTATTAAGAAGCTCTTCCGCTTTTACAGGCTTCCTAAGGAACGCAAGTGCCCCGTGCTTATACACTTCCATCTCAGTATCTTCCTGATCATTTGCAGTCATGAAAATAGTGAAAATTCCACGACCAAATTTCTCATGAAGCCTATCCATCATCTCAAAGCCATTCATCTTTGGCATCATATAATCTGCCAGAATTATATCCGGCTTATGCTGCTCATATACCTCCATGGCCTTTTCACCGGACTCAGCTGTATAGACTTTAAATTCCTGGGATAGAATCCTTTCAAGCACCACAAGGGCATTATTATCATCATCAACAACCAGTATGGACTTCTCAAACATAATTTCATCTCCATTATTCAGAATAAGATAATAGTTTTTACGAAATCTAATTGCATGGTGACTCTCTATATATCTTATCGGATTTTTTGAATAAAATCCATTAAAAATGAAGTTAATCTTCCTCCAGAACCATCACGTTGATGGCATCATATGTTTCGGATTTGTTGCAAACACTATTTGCCATCATTCAAAAAGTAAAACGAATAGTGATATTTTTTCATGAACTCAAAAACCTCAAACAGTCGGTAATACCTTTTGTTCTATGAATTCCACCCTGTCGAATATCCTTGGTTTAAATGTACCCGTCATTCCCACGGATACGTTTTCTTCTTTGTTTACATAGATGATATTTCCGCTGTCACCAATCGCAGCATAAACCTCTCTGTCATCATAAGGCTTGTACCATAAGTAGCCGTAATTCATAAAACCAAATCGCTCCCCCAACTTAATATGGGGTGACAGCATGTCGTTCAGGTACTCTTCGGAAATTATTCTATTCCCGTTATACAAGCCTCCATCAAGAACAAGTTCACCAATCACTGCCATATCCTTTGCAGACATACATAATCCCCATCCCGCAGTAACGCTGCCCTGAGGGTCGCTGTACCATTCATATTTTCTGGGATTCTTATTCATGAAAAAATCAAACTGGTCTTCCTTGGAACTGTCTCCGTGTGGTATTCGCTTCGGAAGTCCTAGGGGAAGGAAAAGATTCTTATTGGCAAAGTCTATGCATTTCTCGCCCGACGCTCTTTCAATTATTCCCGCCAGAATCTGAATGCCAAGGGTAGCATACCTGAACTCACCGGTAATTCCCTTACGTCCTCCAAGATAATCTAGTATCGCAAGAGTAAAGTCCTGCGAAGTGCAAACCTTTTTCCAGGGTTCTGACTTTCCTTTATACGGAGCTGTCATTGTAAGCAAATGCCTTATTGTAACATCATAGATAGTTTTCTCTCCACGCTTTACTGTGTAATCCGGGAAATATTCCATCACCTTCTGATCCAGATTCCTGATGTGTCCCTTGTCCAACGCAATGCCTGCAAGCATCCCCATCACACCTTTAGTCACAGAGTTTACATTCATCGCATCTAAAGTCTTAAACCCGTGCCAGCAATCATCATAGGCTAAATCACCTTCTTTAATCGCGTATATCTGACAGATGTTGCTCTCATTTCCGGTGCTCTCCGAAATGTATTTGTGAAGTTGTTCTTTATTCACTATAAAAGCCTCCTCTTAGAAAGATTTGGACGTCCTAAGAAAAGGCTAATATGATTAAAAATTGTTTTCAAGAAAAATCTTCTTCAGTATTACACTTTCCAAATAAGAAACTTTTTTCTTTCCATCAGCACTATTCCTCCGGAATACTTCCGTAGGCAGCTATAGCCTCATCCACTGTCATTTCTCCATTGCCAACAGCATATATAGCAGCCCTGAATTGTCTGACCGCCGGATCCAGAAGCCCGGTTTCCTTGTCACTAAAACACCTGTCAGCCGGTATATCTGCAAGCGACGAATAAAGTTCGTCAGTTGAAAAATCATCTATAGGTGTGATCAGACGCTTTAATTCTGCCATGTTTCCAAGCTCTTTCTTACTGATAAGAAACCGCATGAATTCATTAGCCATATCGAGATTTCTGCTATTCTTGTTAACGGAAAAACAAATACTGATAGAATTGATGAAATAACCGCCATCATCACCTGCAGGCGCAACATAGAATCTGTATTTAAACGGATGTGCGGAAAAAGCATCCGACTTACTCTCTCTCTTAGCGGTTCCAGAAACCACATCACCTGTAGCAAGCATTATCGGTACATCACCTTCAAAAAATCTCATGATTACCGAGTCATATTCGTCTGTAATCTCCGCCTGGCATTTTGCCACATCTATACAACCTGAGGTGACAAACTCATTAAGTCTCGCCAGCGCAGGACGCATCAGCTCTCCGGATGACGGATCCAGATTATTGAGTCCATCAACCTTATCGCTGTTTTTTAAGACATCATATGCAAACATCGGATAGGCAAAACAGTTAAACAGACCCGATCCACTGAACACATCTGGTCCCATCACAGGAGATTCATATCCTGCATCTTTGAGCTTTGCACAGACATCCATAAGCTCATTAAAATTATTCGGAACCTTTAATCCTTCTTTTTCAAAGATATCCATATTGACAAGCATGCCATAAGAGGTGGTAAAAATCGGGAGCATAACAACATCCCCCGAATCCGTAGTCCTTATAAGCGAATTCCTGATGCATGAATAATCGATTGCGACAGAAGAATCGGAAAAAACCTCACAGGCTTCAAACATGGCATCATACTTTTCATCACCGATCATCGATCCGTTAGTAGTAAAAATATCCGGTGGCTCGCTGCTCACAAGAGCGCTGGGGATGACGTTCTTATAATCATCCATTGTTACATACTGCAGATTTGCATTCGGATAGTATTCATAAAAGCGCTCAAACTCTGCTTCAAGCGACTCAAAGTTACCATAGCTGCCTGCAACCGTTAACGAAAATTCAGTATCCTTGTCATACTTCGGGACAAAAGAAACATCCTCTTTCTTTTGGCTGCCACAGCCCTGCAAGAGAAGTATACCAACCATACTAAGTGATAATATCATTCTCAGGGTCTTTTTCATAAGCGTCACCTCATCCTCTTTATCCTGTTTACTCCAGGTCATTTAGTGGTTCAAGATCTCTCGCCAGCTGCCTGTACCTGGAAAGAAATCCGTCAAGTTCTTTCTCCAGCATTTCCGAATCACCGTTGTTTCCGGCCTTCTCAAGTTTTTCAGCAAAATCTCCCAGCTCCAGTGCACCTATCAAGCGTGAAGCACTTTTAAGCCCATGCACCTTTATGGTTGTGTTCTTAATATCCTTTTCAGCCCAGTAGTTCTCTATTTCTTCAGCCTTCTTTGTAGCACTGCTCATGTACAGCGTCAGAGCCATAATATAATCCTCGGCATCGCCACAATAATCAATGCCTGAGGCTAAATCGAGTTCCTTAAGATTGTACAAAAAGTTCGGAAGTCCATTATCGTCAGTATCCACATTTTCAGTTTCGGGAAGCTCATTGTCATCAGTATCCCCGTTATCAGATTCGGTATTTACCTTATCCCCGGGAAGATATTGTAATAGCATCATCTCCAACCTTTCTGCATCAATTGGCTTGGTGAGATAGTCATCAAATCCGGCATTTGTGTACATCTCGCGCATACCCGATATCGCATTGGCGGTAAGACAGATTACAGGCGTACCTGTATTGGGAGTCTCCGTCAGCGCCTTCATCTCCGTGAGAGTTTCTATACCATCTTTGTCGGGCATCATATGATCCAGGAAAATAGCATCATAATGCTTTTTGGTAAAAAGCGATATGCATTCATCACCACTTTCTGCTGTATCAATCTGGAGGCCGGTCTTCTTTAACAGATTTACAAATACCGTAAGATTAACAGGCGTATCATCAACTACAAGCACTCTTGCATCAGGTGCTGTGAATTTCTCATGGTAGTTTGTCCTCTCACTGGATGCACGTCTGAAAGCCTCCTCGAAATCTCCAAGGGGATCCCATTTAACAACTTTCTGCTCAAGTTCGAAGGAAAAAACCGAGCCCTTACCATATTCGCTCTCCACCTCAAGATGACTACCCATCATATCAAGAAATCTCTGGACAATAGTCATTCCAAGGCCTGTACCTTCAATGTTTCTGTTCCTTTTTTCTTCAATACGCTGAAAAGCAACAAACAGTTTGTCAAGATCTTCCGGTTTTATGCCTATACCGGTGTCTGCAACACTGATTTTAAGTATGATTGAATCCGGTTTATCCTCAGGCTTGCGAGCATTTATGGAAAAGGTTATGGATCCCTGTTTGGTGTACTTTACTGCATTAGAGAGAATATTAATTACGACCTGCTTGATTCTGATCTCGTCTCCGTTAAGGACAGTGGGAATGTTCTTGTCTATGTTTAGTTTTAAGGCAAGCCCCTTGTCCTCCGCTTTCTTTTGCACCATGTTTACAAGATCGTTAAGAAGGGAGACAAAATAGTAATCAACGTTTATTATTTCCATTTTACCCGCTTCTATTTTTGAGAAATCCAGAATATCATTGATGATGCCAAGAAGCGTATTTCCTGCGGTTCTTATACTTTCTGAATACCTTCTGATATTCTCATCCCGGGAATCCCTAAGTACCATCTCGTTTAACCCCAGTATCGCATTCATCGGAGTACGGATGTCATGGGACATAGTAGATAGAAAGTTGGATTTGGCCTCATTAGCCTGATTAGCCTGCTTTGCAGCCTCTGAAAGCTTGCGGTTGTAAGTCATCATGACAATCGAATTGAATATAAAAAGAATTAAAAAGCCAAGGGTAGCTATGCCAAGTAGCAGCCAGTCTATTGACCTGCTCGCCACCAGATTGCTCGCAGGAATATAAGCCAGTAAAGACCATGTCGTCATAATCTCAAGAGGTATATAAGATAAAATACAGTCCTCTCCCTTATAGTTCCTGATCGTCATGGTACCTGTTCCGCCGACTATCTCATTGATTACTTGCTTATATTCCTCTGACGTAGCAGCATTATATGACTTATAATACTCAAAGAAATTACTGTTCTTAAAGGATTTGCCATGGACAACGTAATTACCTTCCTTGTCCACAAGGCTTATCTCAACATCCTCATACTCACCTTTGAGAAAAACAAGCTTTTGCTCAAGACGACTCAAAGGCACAACTCGCATCAGAAGACCTTTTTTCAATTCATTATTTTCGTTGTCAAGAACAGTCACATTATTTAAAAACGCGATAGACTGCACTCCGTTCATAGGGTTTGTGTAGGCTCTGGTGAGACCAACAACATCATTTGTATCCTGCTCAGTTTCGATATTGTCAAAGATTTCAATTTTCTTGTAGGAAACAGTATAGACATTGGGATCAGCTACATTAGGCGTCGTCGAAATACCTTCCCGTTCAGGACTATCCAAAAAGATTAAATGCCCCTCAATCTCCGAAGAGATTTTTGACTTCCTGATATAGGATATAGCGTCCTCTGCTGTCATCGGGGCACCATCTTCCGCTGAACGATTGATATAGTTCGCCCATAAATCACAAAGATGCTGTTCATCCTCAAGGTAATTGGCGATGATCTGACTGGTAGTCATGGTCATCTTTTCAAAGGCGATGATCGCATTTTCGTTGCTCTCTTCTGCCTTGGTATTCGCATACCTTATGATAAATAGCATGATAAAACCCATTATTAAAAGATTTATTGTTATTATCAGCCCTCTTTTCAAACTCTGCCCTCCGGCTTCCCTCAAAAGAAAATGGAACGGTGTTAGTCGCATAATACCGCTAATTTTATTATTACAAAAATTAATAAAATTTATCTTAAGCCTGGATAAAATTATTCTAATTTGAGAAAAGTCATGATGTTCTTTCCTTCATTTGCGGGATCAAACACCTCCCCTTACCCGGGAAAAGGTTTTAGATGACCAGAAAACTCCTTTTGGTCCATTAGAGACGGGAAGGTATAATTATAGAGCTATGATTGAATTGAAGGGAACACTAATTGAAGACCAATATGTTTCTGTCTATACGATTGACATTCCGGAAGAATCTGTAATATCCGGAACCGCTAAGCTTCATGTAAAACTATCTACCGAGGATGTAGATAAAGATAATCTAATAATGACAGCAGATAATATCAGATTATCTCAATATCGTAAAACCGAATCTCTGCGCTGATATTTCCGGAAGTTTCAAACAAAATGCTTTTTGATTCAATAGGTGTATAAATCATGGATGACATGGCCTGCATTCCGTGATTAGCAAAAACCTCTATACCGTGATGATCCATTATAATTCTTAAAGCTACCTCATTATCATTAACATCAATTTTGCAGGTTCTTTTGCTTACGATATCCCTTCTTCCTCCTGAGCAGGCTCTGTCAAAGGTCATGGTTTTATTGCTCAGGTCTACCGTAAGTGTAGTCTCGTATTTTTCAGATTTTGCAAGGCTTATCTTTATTTCTTTTTTGGTATCCCTGCCTGGCGCCTTTATATCCAGTTCCATATCGAAAACACGCCCGCTGACATCATCAAAAGTAGCGTGATAACATCCCGAATCAATAGTATGAGTTTTTGCCTTGCTTCGATAGCTTATCAGCTCACTTACAGGATACTGGCATAGTCTTCCATCAACAATACTTAGTTCTCTGGGAAATGTCATCTGCCCGTATATATTTCGATCTTCATGATTCTGATTACAGGTATCCCAGTTCTGCATCCAGGCTATCATTACCCTTCTTCCGTCAGGAGTAAGAAGAGTTTGAGGCGCATAAAAATCAAGGCCGTAATCAATTGCGCCTGCGCTTTCACGTACAAATCTTTTCTCTTCTCCTGCATGTCCGATAAGTACCACAGTGCCGTTTCCTGCATGGAATTCATACCCATCAGCCTCCATGTCCTGGGGACTAACGAGAAGAACCTCCTTACCATCCAATCTGAAAAAGTCAGGACATTCCCACATTCTTCCGTATCTGTTTTCGCAGCTGTCAATTGTCTGATCATACTTCCAGTCTTCGAAATTGCTGCTTTCATATAATAGAATATCCCCACTTCCATCGGATGCCCTGTTTCCTGCTACAAGATAATACTTTCCGTTCTCTTTCCATATTTTAGGATCTCTGAAATCTATTTTGCTTCCATCACCCGGAATAAGCTCAATGGGAATAATCGGGTTTTTATCTATTTTTTCGTAATTAATGCCATCTCCGATTGCTGCACACTGCTGCTGAATGTCAACATCTTTACCATCATGAAAAGCCTCGGAAACCCCAGTGTATATCAGAAGTTGTCTTCCGTCGTCAAGCTCAATGGCACTCCCGGAAAAACAGCCTTTGTTGTCATATTCTTCGTCAGGTGCAAGTGCTACAGGAAGCCTCTCCCACTTTACAAAATCCCTGGTTTTAACATGTCCCCAATGCATCGGCCCCCAAAAAGTGGAATATGGATGATACTGAAAAAATAAGTGATATTCTCCTTTGTATACCGAAAATCCATTAGGATCATTTATCCATCCTACCTGTCCTGTAACATGAAACTCCGGTCTTTCCTGGCTTTTAGCCTTTGCGCTGTTTTCACATTCATATTCTCTGGCTCTTTTTAATGTATATTCACTCACAAGTTCACTCTCTCTTCTATATTTCTTATTTTTGACTTCTTGCGGACAAAAGCAAAAAAATCTGCAAGAAGTCATAGGCTGTCCTATCTGCCTTTAACTGTTAAACAGATATCCCCATCACCATAAGCAGAAATGGTATATCCTTTTTCATAAGAGTATTTTCTTAAGGTCATACTCTTTTTATTATTCAGGTAAATTTCTATAATCGAATGATCAACAATAATATCCATTTCTATGGAATCATCTTTTATGTCAACTTCGTCCATAGTGCCTCTGAATATGGATACTTCCTTATTTGTACTGATATCTACTGCATAAAATCTGCATATATTTCTGTCATAGCAGATTTTATATCCGCCTTTTTCATCAGTCAGTCTAATCTCTAGCGTATCGCCGGGCGATGATACCAAAACTCTGTTTTCCAGAATAATACTGTCTTTATCACATTCCTTTGGGAAATAGTTGCTAAGTTCCTTAACAGGCATTACACAAAGCTCACCTTTTCGCAGATAAAGCTCAACCGGCATTCCGCCGTTATGTGCCCAGCCTGCTTTATACTCGTCAGGTCCGCGTCTCCCCTGCGCTATGGTGAAAAGAACGCTTCGTCCATCAGGAGTAACAAAACCGCTTGGTCCTGTAAACGTACCATGACCCAGATCTATGAGCCTTGGTTCTTCATGTAACTTACTAAACCTTCCGGTGCTTTCATCAAAATGCCCCAGATAGTAATATGTTTCAACGAGAGCATTTTCTACCTGGCATGCACAAAGTAAGAGAATATCACAGGCATGCTCACCCTTTTCGTTTCGAAGAGGCAAAAGCACCGGCAATTCCCATACATGCCCTACTTCGCTGAATTTTTCATAATCATAGTCAGTCAAAAAGCCAAGCTCTTTAAAATACTTTAAATCTGTGGTTTCGTACACAAGAGCATTTCCACCGCCGTTGTTTTTATCACCGGTTCCAACAAGAACAAAATACTTATCGCCCCGTCTAAATACGAATGGATCACGGAATTCTCCCAAAAAGCCGCTACCCGGATTTTGCTCTATAGCCACTCCCAATTTGTTCCATTTTTCAAGCTTAATATCAGAAGTATCAGAAGGAACCGCTTTTGCTACACTTTGATTTGGAAGTTTGCAATTATTACCTGCTGTATAAAAGATCACAGGATTCCCAGAATAATCAATGCATGCACTCCCTGACCAGCAGCCATCGGGATCTATGTCATTATCATTTTCATCGTCAGGATTTAAGGCTATTCCCGCATATTCCCACATGACCATATCCCTGCTCACAAGATGTCCCCAGCAGAGATTATCCCAGACAGGGGCATGAGGATTGGACTGATAAAAAATATGGTATAGCCCTTTATAAAAAAACGGAGCGTGAGGCTCATTCATCCATTTCCCCGGAGGCATAAGATGAAATGCAGGCCTGTAGATATCCTTTGCAACCGCGTCTTCATTGTATAAACATATTTTTTTCTCGGGGATTCGAATTTTTTGATGACTTTCCATAACCTTTTGATATGGTATATAGTCATTGAAAAAAAGAAAGCTGTGAACGCTTCCGTGAAAGTATCCTCTTTTTGTATCTTTAACAAAAAGTTCTCCGTCTACGTATTTTCCCAAAATATATTCAGTTTTCGGGAAAATAATCTCTGTATGCCTTGGGAACTGTAATCTTCCTGCAAGTACTCCGTTTATGCATAGATCACACCATCCGGCATCCGACCAATAGGAAAATGTTATGACATTTACTTTTTGATACAGTATTTTTGCATTAATATTCTCTATGCTGTAAACATTTTTCCCGGTTCCAAAGATTACCTTTACTTTGCCTCTCTTCCCAATAGCTATGAGCAGCCCCTCCTTCCCCACTCTGTTAAAGCAGGAAAAGAGGCCACTAAGAACTGTCTCATATGTAAAAGGGGTAACAACCAAAGTGATGGTAAAGTTTGGTGATATTTTTTCCAAAGTTCCAACTGTATAGTTGGTATATCCATCAAATGTCTGCATATTATTTTGCTGCTTCTTCGTATCTGTCATAAGCTGACTGCCATGCTGCAACTACATCATTCATTCCCATGTCCTCAAGCTGCTTAACATAGGCATCAAACTCTTCATCTGCTCCGCCACCGGTAATCCATCCGGCACTTGTTTCCTTAACATATTCATCAATATCACTTATGAACTCATTAATTGTTTCTGTTTCTTCAAGTGTGTATACAACGCTGGGATAAGATTCAAAATTGGTTACTTTTTCAAACCATACATTTGCAAGATCATCAAGTCTCTGCTGAGCCCTGTCTTCCATATGGTAGTAGGTCTGGAAATCTGAATTGAGCTGACGGCTGGGAGCTTTAAACTCAAGTCTTGCTTTTAAATCTCCACCTGCCTCGGGTTTTTCAACATAGAAACCTTCTGCATCAGGCTCATCTTCAAAGTATTCACCAATAGGTCCATAAATTATCTGCATACTTGTAATCGGATCATATACCTGATCAACCCATTTCATGAGCAGTTCAGGATTTTTGCAGGCACTGGTAATTGCAAATAGGCCATGTCCTGTAGTACCCTGCTCGTTGAGATTTACACCGATTTTGCCATCTGCGCCGGACAGGAAAGTAAGATATTCATACTCATCAGCATGGTCTCCCGCTACTTCCGGAATCTCCCACCATGCAAATACTCCGAGTCTGTCGTCTGCACCCTTGGCAATGTACTGGCTGTCTGTCTGAGAAAATACTTCGGAGTCAATAAGTCCCTCTGTATACCAGTTGTGGAAATACTCCATAGCATCTTTATAATTGTCAGTTGCTGCCTGGAAATATACTTTTCCATCCTGGATTGCGCGGTGATCAGCATTATAGTCTGTAAAGCCAAATGCTGAGAACAGTGAAGTCATGTTTGCGCACCAGTGTCCCCATTCAAAAGAAAGAGGAATCTCATCTGTGGTATCACCATTTCCGTTACAATCATTTTCCTTAAAAGCCATAAGAACATCGTGAAGCTCATCAATTGTTGTGGGCATCTGGAGTCCAAGATTATCAAGCCAGGTCTTGTTAATAGCCATAAACTGCGGGATGGCACCTATGAAATATTGCTTTCCATCCTTGTAGTCGAATCCCATCTCACTGATGTTAGGAAGTGAATAGATGTGACCATCAGGCATTGTACATGTAGCAAGAAGCTCCGGTCTTTCCTCAATAAGCTTCATAAGATTAGGAGTTGTTTCTTCATTTATGTAGTTTTCCAAGGGAATAAATATACCATTTGTGCCATTTGTTATAATCTCATAATCAGTAAGATCGGCGCCCATGAGAGCATCGGGAAGCTCATCTCCACCGGCATTCAGAATCAGATTCTTCTTCTCTGTAAGTGTATCACCTGAAACGCAGTTCCAGTTTACAGTTACACCCATGTTCTCATTCATCTTCTGCACCACAGGTTTTTCTGCATTATCTGCAGATAATGCACTGATTCCCGCAAAGATATTGAAATCCTTTACACTGTTGTCAGAGGTTGCTGCTTCGCTATCGCTTTCATTTTCTGTACTAACTGCAGATCCTGCTGATGAGCTGTTTCCTCCGCATGCAGCAAGTGAGAATACCATTGAAGTAACCAATGTGCATCCTAAAATTTTCTTGATCATTTTACTTTTCATTTTTCCTCTCCTTTATAAAATACATATTAGTAAGGCTATCAGCCTTTAACTGCCCCAATCATGAAACCTTTTTCAAAATACTTCTGAACAAATGGGTAAATAATAAGCATCGGTGCCGCACCTACAACAATAGATGAAAACTTGATCAGCTCTGTGATTCTGTTAGCCTCTGCATATCCACCGTCCATTCCGCTAAGTGCACTGGCAAGGGCCTCACTTTGTACCAATATCTGTCTAAGTGCAAGCTGCAGTGGATATTTCCCTTTATCGTTCATATAGATCAGCGCTGTAAACCAGTCATTCCAAAATGCCACCATTGCAAATACAACCATTACTGCCATAACAGGCTTGGATAGCGGAAGAACTATATCTATAAATGTCTTTAAATATCCGCAGCCGTCTATTTTCGCAGCTTCCAGAACGTCACCCGGAATACTGCTCTCAAAGTAAGTTCTTGTCACTATCACATTGAATACGGATACTCCACCGGGCAGAATCAAAGCCCACATGGAATTAAGGAGACCTGTTTTGGAAACAACTATATAAGTTGGAATGAGACCACCTGTGAAATACATAGTTATCAGATAAAATATCATTACCAGATTTCTTCCCGGCAGTTCCCTTCTTGATAAAGGAAATGCTGTTATAAAAACCAGAGCCGTGGTGACTATAGTTCCAATTAGTGTGTACAGAATGCTGTTAATGTAACCTTTAAATATGGCACTTTCTCTAAAAACCTTTTCATATCCCTCAAGGGTAAACTGCGAAGGAAGAAAGAATGTTTTTCCGGCATATACGTCGTATGGATCTGATACAGATGCGACCACAACATAGTAAAGTGGATACAGCACCGTTATTACTATCAGTAAAATCAAAGCGAGCATTATAATCTCTATTACTTTGTCACTGCCTCTCATCTTTGTTTTCTTAATCATTTGCTGCAATACTCCTTCCCATTAGATAAAGCTGATTCCTGCAGCCTTTTTGGAAATGCGGTTTACGATAATCAGTAAAACTATATTTACTATCGTATTAAACAGTCCCACCGCTGTTGAAAAGCTGTACATACTCTTGAGCATACCCTGCTCATATACATAAGTAGCTATAATCTCAGATGAAGCCGAGTTAAGATCAGTCTGAAGAAGAAAAGCCTTTTCAAAACCTACATTCATCAGATTTCCAAAAGACATTATCAGCTGAATCATTATCATAGGAACTAGCGCCGGAAAATCTATATGGATGATTCGCTGCCATGTATTGGCACCATCCACTTTAGCTGCCTCATGGAGAGCCGGATCTACTCCTGAAAGAGTTGCCATGTAGATTATCATTCCCCAACCGGCATCCTGCCATATTGATGAAGCTATGTAGATTGTCCTGAAATATTCAGGTCTGTCTAGAATTCCTACCGATAAATCTGCCCCAAGCGCAGAAGCAATCATTGATATAAGTCCACCATATGGAGAAAGGAAAATCCTAAGCATACCACATACGATCATTACTGAAACGAAGTGTGGTGCATAGAGAATTGTCTGAGACACTTTCTTGAACTTTTCAAATCTAAGCTGGTTCATCATAAGTGATAATATTATTGGAATCGGAAATGTCCATAATATGCTGTAAAGACTTATCAGAACCGTATTCTTTATAAGTGCCATACATTTATAGTTAGTGAAAAATTTTTGAAACCACTTGAATCCTACAAAAGGGCTGTTCCAAAACCCCAAGGATGCATTGTAATCTCTGAAGGCTATCTGTACGCCATACATTGGAATGTATTTATAGATTACTGTGAGAAGAATCCCCGGTATCAGGAGCAAATACAATTGCCAACATGAAGCCATTCGTTGTAATAGGGTCTTTTTGTGAATCATGGTCATATTATTAGATGCTTTGGTACTCAAAATCTCGCCGTCCTTTCATGTAACGTTTCACGGAATGTCATTATAATATATTTCTCAGATGTTTCCGTCAAGAGAGTTTGAGCAATTTCTGCTGTAAAAAGCAATATTTGGTGAATTCAAACGAAATATTATATGACTTTTTGTAGAATGTATGATAATTATTTCATGAAATATATCTGCATTATTTCATGAAACATCTTGCCTTTAGCATTTTTATTGCATATAATAGAAATGAAGTAATGAAATGACTATGGAAAAGAGGTCTTACTATGTCAAATCCCACAATGAAAGATGTAGCACGAGAAGCCGGTGTAGCACTTGGAACTGTTTCTAAAGTAGTAAATGGACTTCCTGTAGGAGAACCCTACAAGTCGAAAGTTGAAGCAGCTATCAAAAAGCTGGATTACAGAATTAATACATATGCCAGAGGACTTAAGAACAACAAGACTTATACTATAGCTGTTCTTGTTCCTAATCTCCTTGACCCTTTCTTTGGAAAGCTTGCATATTATTTGAATACTTCACTTGCTGCCTGCGGATATCAGATGCTTATTTACAGCACAGACTTCGATCCTGAAATTGAACAAAAATATATTATTTTGGCAGAACAGAAGAAGGTAGATGGAATCATTTGCCTGTCTTATAATCCTGGTCTAAAAATATCAGAAGGAATGTCTTTTGTTTCAATTGACAGACATTTTGGCTCTTACCCTTGTGTCTGCTCCGATAACTACAGTGGAGGCCGCATTGCTGTGCAACAGCTATATAATAATGGTTGCAGAAATCTCGCATTTATGCGAACCGGTTCCAGGCTTTCCAGCGAGCCCAACAAACGTAAAGATGGATTTGTAAACGCATGTGAAGAGCTTAATATCAGCTACACCATGTGCATTTTGAATGACAATAGTTCATTCTCAGAATTTGATGCATTTCTGCATGATCACTATCATAAGGGAAAACTTGATTTTGATGGTATTTTTTGCGTAACAGATACCATTGCCTATAAAGTCATCAGCTACTTGCGGGCAATGGATCTGAAAGTTCCGGAAGATGTTCAGGTAATTGGTTTCGATGGCATAAGGCATTTTGGTACCCTTGAATACATTTGCTCTACTATAGTTCAGCCTGTCGAAACCATAGCCAAAACCTGCGTAAGTCTTGTCCTTAGTGAAGACAGCCCTTATACATCTCCTCTCATATGTCTTCCTGTCGAATTCGCTTACGGAGGAACTACCGCTTCATAAGAAAAATGCCAAAACGATCAGCGC
>JAEEGL013542152.1_pt1 | contig 19789 bp, 17 predicted proteins | sample 9134231 | NCBI WGS metagenome assembly JAEEGL01 (sample SAMN16246548, study PRJNA631951) | gut metagenome | biome: gut microbiome; feature: rumen; material: fiber-attached | host: Bos | place: Iran: Karaj | collected 2018-10 | reverse complement strand
GTCGGCTGCGTTGTCGCCGTCGGTCACGTACCAAGTACGCTCCCTTCCGGCTCCGCCTTGCCTCCTTGAATTCCCTCGCGCAAAAACAAAAAAAGATAGAAATTACGGCTATTTTGTTTCTTTGATGTCCATAATGGCGTCGGCTGCGTTGTCGCCGTCGGTCACGTACCGAGTACCTGGGGTTGCGCTGCGCTTACCCCAGGCTGTGACATTGCGCACCTTCAGTGCGCTGGCGGAACAATTCAGCAGCTCTAAGCTCTAAGCTCTAAGTTCTAGATTAATACGTGTAAAAGTATTCGCTTCCAATCTGGGTGCAGATCTGACGATTGTCGTTCGGATTTCTATTGCCGACCTCAGCTGCGGTGCATTGTTCGAAACAGCCGGATTTTTCTTTATACGTACGACAGTATGAGCCCGGATCGCAGGCTTTTGAATGCCAACGGTTAATAAAGCTGCCACGGCTTGTGGGTTCGCAAGCCATCAGCATGCCTTTTTGGCAATACTGATATCCGGGATTCTCGCAAGAATCACCGTTCTCGTTTTCATCCAATTCATCGCAGGCCGAAAAACAAAGTGCCATACAGATGGATGTGAATAGATAAGCCAATTTTCTCATAATTCCTCCCAATCATCCAAGTGTGCACGCATGCAAATGTGCACGGTCAATCATCATCTTGTGCAAGCTTCACAAAAACAGTGAATGCAAATGCGCTGGAATGCATTAAGACATTTTTGTGCCAACTTTGCAAAGTCCTGCAGTTGCACAAAAAAAGTGCTTTTTCTTTGACGTCCTCGCTGTTTCGCCATGCAACGCCCATGATTTGTGGAGTAGGTTTTTCTGGTTGGATAAAGAATTTGGATAAAGCGATTCTGTGCTCGGCTATTGGTTCACGATGCCACTGCAGGGTTCTCCGAATAATGTGCGATTTGTGCTTACGTCTGCACACATGAAGGTAATTTTGATGCAATTGCGCTGTGTGCAATAATATACAATTTGTGTGCACGAAAAATGAATTTATCTTGACCTGAACTCCCAACATGCGCATCATACCTTGATGAAATTTTTGCATGCATTTGCTGCATCTATCTGGCAACTTACATAAATGGAGCCTGGCAATGAAAAGCAGACTTACCTGGTTCGTTGGTTTATTTGCAGTCCTTGGTATCACCGGTTGTGATGATGAAAAACTGGTCTCCGAGCTGCCGCAGTGCTCAGCAGATACCTTGTTTGATGCCGCCAGCGGCGAATGCGTCCCCAATCCGGCTAAGTCCTGCAGCGACGGGAAACTCTATGATGCTGCAACAGGTGATTGTCTTCCCAAATGCAAAAAAGGGCAGATCTACGACGACAATAATCAGTGCACCTGTCCTCCGGGACAAGTGCCTGACGAAGCGAATGGATGCAAATCCAAATGTGACAATGGGCAGCTTTTTGATCCCCAAACCGGCGATTGTCTTCCAAAATGTGAAAAAGGGCAGACCTACGACGCCGAAACACAGTGTATTTGTCCTCCGGGGCAGGAGCCTGACGAAGCAAATGGATGCAAATCCAAATGCGACGATGAGACAGAGCTTTATGATCCCCAAAGTGATGACTGTCTTCCCATATGCGGAAAAGGTCAGACCTACGACGATGATAAACATTGCATTTGTCCCCCTGGACAAGTGCCTGACGAAGCGAATGGATGCAAATCCAAATGCGATGAGACAGAGCTTTATGATCCCCAAACTGGGGATTGTCTTCCCAAATGCAAAAAAGGGCAGACCTACAACGCCGAAACACAGTGCGTTTGTCCGCCGGGGCAGGTGCCTGACGAAGTGAATGGATGCAAATCCAAATGCGGTGATTATGAATTGTACGATGCCCAGAATGATATTTGCCTCAATACGCTTTGTGCACTGGATTATTATTTCAGCAAACAGCTGCACAAATGCGTTCCTGTGTGCCCGTGCAATCAAACAAATCATCCAGAAACCGGCGCATGTGAGCCCATCAATGATGATTCTGTCACTTTGCGCCAATTGCAGCAAAATGCGCTGCATGAAACCGCGATGGCTTTTTACATGCGGGGAACGAACATTCAGTACGAGAGTGCTCGGCGGTCTCAGTACATTTCACCCGAAATGGCGACATCTCAGCATTTGGAGTATCTGGTTTGCAGCGGATTCACCTATGCGGTCTATAAGCAGGCTCTTGGCATCGAACTTCCGGATTCGACAGATGGTTACACAGCCTATGCACATCAGACTGCGGGCAGTGATTCTGATAAATCTATCGTCTATTATCTGGAAGGCGATGAGCTTTCGGAGAAACTGAATGATGATGGTGAGAATGGACTGTTAAAGGTGTTGCTTAAACTGCTGCAGCCAGGTGATCTCATCGTATATACGAATGGCGTTGAAAGCGGACATACTGTATTCGTCGATAGTCTAAAGGATGATCTCTCGGACGGGTTCCTGATTCATTCAACAAGCCATTATGAAAAATCCAGCAGTAATGCAGACAGACACAAGTCGACCAAGCTGGACAAAAGCCTGAGCTGGAGTGACAGGTATATTGCGACGTATGGTGTGAATACCGGGACAGTTCAAAGAGTGCAGCTGAAATCGCTTCTTGGCAGCTTAAAAAACAAAGATGATAAATATACAGAGTTTTTAGTGATGCGGCCTTTGAGTGACAACAATAAATATAAACACATTGAAAGAGTGTATAACACAGGTGCTGGCTATCCTAATTATCAGTTCTCAATCGAAGAAAAAGATTACAGTATCCAGCCTGCTGCGCTTTGCCGTGTGCAGTATAGCAGAATCAAAATCGAAAAGACGGTTGACGTCCACGACGGCAGCGTCGTTGAGCCAGGTCAGGATATGACCTATACAATTAAGATTAAAAACGACAGCGATAAACCATACGCAAACCTGTATGTTAAAGAAGAACTGTCTGAATTTGTAGATCTTAAGGATGTCGATGATGGCGGCATGCTGTACGGCAATACGTTGGCGTGGTACATCGATGCCATCGATTCTAATGCAGAAAAGGAGCTCTCATACACCGTTACGGTTAAAGATGATCCCGGTCTTTTGGGCAAAACAGTGCGCTCGTCTGGATCGGTTGCGCAGATTCAGTTGAATACCATTGAAAATGATATCGCTTATAATCTGTCAGATGACGAAGTCTCGAAACTCATTCGTGCCTATGGGACCGTGTCTGCTGATGAAGATATCGTTGGACTTGAGGCTATCCAGCAAATCTACAAAACCGCACTGGGCTACGATTTGCCGCTTACAGCTCTGAACCCGGATGCCTCCGATGAACATGTTCATCAATTCGGCTCGCTGTATCTTCGCGATGATTACGTGCTTAATGTGGATATAACCAATGTTGATAACGTGTTCGGTGTGTCAAATGCACCCGGATTGATAAGCTATTATGATTACAGCACCAAGGATGATAAGCACTATACCAGCTATTATAGCAAAGGTTCAAATCAGGCACTGTTTGTGTCGATGTACAGCAACAGACATTCAGATTACTCAGTCGACAGCTCTGGCAATTACAAAAAGTTGCCTGATTTCTTCGTGAACAGGGAGCATGAACTGGCTGGCATGATACTGAATCACTATTACAACGGTGTTTATTCAAAGTATCATGTCGAGAATGGGGTGCTTGTAACCGAAAGCGCGCTTGTTAAAGATTTTGAGAATGCGGTGAATTCACCAAATTCACGTTCGGATCGCGCGAATATGGTTTATCCCGAAACACTGCACGACGGCGATATTCTGATTTATGAAAACCGAAATGACTTGGTCACAGAAGAGAATGGCATCTATTCATATATCTATTTGGATGGCGTATTCCGTGGTTTTAATTATTTCGGAGATGACGAGCTGTTCGTGAAGAAGGTTGAAGGTAATCCCGATGGTCACTACAACGCCGGGTATTATCAGGAATGCAAAGCAACATCCGATGGTTATCCGGATTGCGGCCAAAATGATATGCTCGATCGCTTTGGGGATTTACCCAAACTCTTCGGCAAAGATTTCTACGTCATCCTGCGGCCCTCACTGAAATTAAAAACTTCCCGGCAGTAGTGTGATTCTGGCATTCACAGCTTCTGAATTACCTTGACGTTTCATCATGCCCGGCATGTATTTTTGCTGGGCATTTTGGTGTTTTCTTTTAATCAGTCCTGCGGTCATTTGCAGCACCGCTGTCACGATATAGGAGTTCGTAATGAGCAAAAGGTTTGCCTTGATTATCGTGGGGTGCATCGTTCTTGGATTGAACGGGTGTGATGAAGATAGTGCAGATTTTGTTCAGCCTCAATGCCCCGCTGGTACCTTCTTAGATACTGTATCTGGTAACTGCGTTCCAGAGTCTGTCAATAACTGTAAAGAAGGTTCAGGTTTTGACGATAATCGGGGGGAGTGTGTGCCTTTCTGCCGTGAAGGACAAATCTCGAGCGAAAGCGAACCCTGTATTTGCCCCAAGGGCCAGGAACCCGATGATGTTAAAGGCTGCCGGGAGAAATGTGACGACGATAAGCGATATGATGATGTGCGAGGTGCTTGCGTGTCCATCTGCCGAGAAGGACAGATCTCGAGCGAAAGCGAACCCTGTATTTGCCCCAAGGGCCAGGAACCCGATGATGTTAAAGGCTGCCGGGAGAAATGTGACGACGATAAGCGATATGATGATGTGCGAGGAGCTTGTCTTCCCATCTGCCGAGAAGGACAGATCTCGAGCGAAAGCGAACCCTGCGTTTGTCCCGATGGCCAGGAACCCGATGATGTTAAAGGCTGCCGGGAGAAATGTGACGACGATAAGCGATATGATGATTTGCGAGGAGCTTGTCTTCCCATCTGCCGTGACGGACAGATCTCGAGCGAAAGCGAAACCTGCGTTTGTCCCGATGGCCAAAGGTTAAATGATAATAATGTATGCGAGTTATCATGTGCAGAAGATGAGCACTATGATTCCTCAAAGAATCGCTGCGTCAAAACGCATTGTGAGCTGGGGAAATACCTCGATTCCGAGAGCGGCAAGTGCTTCAAGGTGTGCCCTTGCGATCAGGAATACAGCGTTGATGATGATGATTGTAAGGATAGCTATATTCCCGATGATAAAGCGCTCAAAGTAAAAGCACTGCAGGAGACGGCGCTGGCGTTCTACAGGAAGGGGCCGAATATTCAATATGATACGCCGCGCAGAACGCAGGAAATGACCCCCGAAGACGTGACCTCACAACATATAGCGTTCACTGTATGCAGCGGTTATGTCTATTCTGTTTTTAGACAGGCATTGGGAATTGCATTGCCAGAATGGTCCGATTTTTATGCGGTTTATGGATATTGCTTGAATAAGGATGATAAATGTTCAAATTCACATATAGATGATACCAGTGATATTGTCGCATTCTATGGACAGTCTGTTATAGATGCCCCCACAACGACTGATGATAATGGACCTGTTAATCAGAATATAGATCGTGTGAAATTCGGGGAATTCGTAAAGTATCTTGAACCAGGCGATGTGATTAGTTATTATTATAGTAACTATGGTCATGTTGTTTTTGTATATGATGTTGATTTGGATGCCGATGGGAACGTTGTGGATGCATACATATTGCATTCTCTGGATAGCTTTGAGGATTCGCTCTATCGATCAACCAAGTTGAAAGATAGTTTGAGTTGGTATGATAATATAAGTGATGAGAGTTTGATTGATGCTGAAGGAACGGTTCGCTATACCAGATTGAAAAAACATATGTGTAAGAATGAAAATTTAGATGTTAATCATCTGTGTACGGAGGATATAGATAATGATGGTTGTGTGTTAACTGATAAAGGAATTACCCACCTAATTGTGCTGCGGCCAACAAATAAGGCAGAATATTGTAAGATGGATGTTAGTAAGAACAATGCAGAAAAACCAAATTTTGATAAAATGAGTATATCGGCTAGCAATAGCGATTGCCATGATTCCATGATTACTTCATCTGCATATTGCCGCATTCGGTATCCCAAAATGGATGTCGAGAAAACTGTCGATGTTCATGAAGGAAATACAGTTGAGCCGGGGGGTAGACTGACGTATTCGATTAAGGTTACGAATAACAGTAACGAGTTCTACAAGGATCTGTATGTGAGAGAGGATGTCTCGAAATACATTGACGAGGTGATTGATGCAGATGGTGGTACGATTTATGACAATAACAGCGCAGATGGAGAATTTAACAGGACAATTGCATGGCATATTCCGGCGATTCTTGCTGGTGCCTCACATACAATCAATTACACTGTTCGTGTTAATAATGATGCTCCTTTGAATAGAGCGATCCATTCAAAAGGTACTGTCGCTGATATTCCGACACGTGAAATCGAAAACGTGGTTGCATATTCACTCTCAGAAGAAGATGTTGAACACTTGAAGTATGATTATATTAATGGTGAAGGGGATTCATTGAATCGTTTAAAAAATGCATATGCTAAAGTCGGAATTGATGTGGGGGTTTCGAGTGATATAGTGTCTTTGGGAAAAATTGATTATTCGGGAAAGGTTTTGTGCATTGAAGATAAAAATAGGGATACGGATAAAGAAAAATGCGAAAATGGCGTGTATGACGGTGATTTGCCTTATGCAAATGTGAATGATGCGCTTTTTAATGTTAAATATAAGAATGTGAAATCATTGACTGTAGATGATAATGTGTTGTCGAAAATGATTTTGAATCATTATTACTCTGCTACATACTCAGCGTACTATGTCGGCAAAGATGCAAAAGAAAAATATACTATATACACTGATTCAGCTGAGACAATGTGGTTGGTTGATGGAAATGGAAAATCTGTGAACCGGTCAACCATGGTTTATCCGGATACGTTGCGCGATGGTGATATTTTGATTTATACAAACAAATATGATAACGCCAAAACATCATCCGGCAACGAACCAGGGATTAATTCCGTGCTTTGGATTTCAGATGATGATGGAACCTATGCATTTCTCTTCTATGATGGCGCTTTTCATCTGATCGATAATCGACTCGAACGAGAATTTAAATTGAAGACTGATGTTGATGGTTATTATGGTAATGTAAAGGAGTATTGCTATATAGGTGCGGTTCCCTCTGAAAACCATTCCGCAAGTCATTATTGTGGAAATAACCGTACATATAAAGGTCCAAATGAGGTGTGCGCTAGATATTGCTCTGGCAATCCTGAGTATAATAATTGTAAATTTACAACGACGATTGAACGTTGGTATAAGAAGGTTGGTGTGAAAGCAAATGATGATTTCCCCCTAAAACAGTATTGCACCTCAGACCAGGCTAAAATGCTTGATCGCTTCGGCGACCTCCCCTCGCTTTATGGCAAGGACTTCTTCGTCATCCTGCGGCCCTCGCTGCTCAAGACTTCCAAATAGTCCCTTTTTTGTTTGACATATATCCCCATCCCGCGTTTAAACCCCTCGCCAGCGGGAAGCATCGGCTTCCCGGATGTTTTGGATGAACAACGCCGTATGGGGGAATTCCTGCTGCGGCATTTACAGAGATATTGCGAAATGACATCATCTGACGCAATCGACAGAAAACCGGATCCCGATATTGATGCGGATAAAGCTGGTGATTTGACAGATTCCGCGAATGAAACTGAGTCCAGTGCCGAAACCGAGGCTGATTATCTTTGGGACAAAATCGACGCCGAAAAGGCAGCTGAAGACGCTTTTGTCGTCACCGAAGATGGCGATTCGCAAGACGGTGCCGAACGCGTATCGCTATTTGAGCCCGAAACCAAACCGGTGTCTGCGGACGATGCAGCAGAACAGAAATTGCCGGCACTTGACCGCTATGTCGCAGGTCAGAATCAAAAAGAAGCAGACGCAAAGCTCAAATCCGAGAGCCTCAAAACAGCTGCAGGCTGGGGAAATTTCGGGCTCTTTTTGCTGCTTGCCGTCATCTTTGGCTATTTTATCGGACACGTGTTAGACGGTTTCTTTGGCACAAAACCGATTTTTACGATCTTCTGGGTATGCTGCGGCGTGGCTGCAGCGGTTCGCGAGCTGGTTCGAACGATTAAGGCGGCGAGCAAACTCGGTGACGACGATGCGCAATAGAGGATGGCGGTGTTCCGCGAACACGTGGATTTGCAGATGATAAAAAAAATTTGGTCAGACATTCCCCGAACGCTAAAGGTGACGTCGATCGCCGCAATAATTCTTGCGATCGTAGCGGCGATCGTATGCTGTGCCGTTAAAAATATCGATTTTGGACTGCAAACAGGGATGACAGGTATTATTTCTGTCGCACTTTTGTGCGCCTATGTGGTATATGTCGCAAAGGTGATGGCAGGTGCGAAATCTGCTATGCCCCCCGAAGGCTCTGAAACGCTTGCCGTATCTGTGGCAAATCGCATTCAGGTGGCCTCGCTGTTGAAGTTGTTCATTCTGGCGGTAATCCTTGTGGTGCTGGTTGTCGCATTCAGGTTTGATGTGATAGCGGTTGCCATTGGCGTATCGGCCATGTATTTACCACTGCTTGTGGTACCGTTTTTCGTGAAACCGACGGAAAGCGTGACAGAATCCGAGCATTCTGAAGGAGTGTGATAGGGCAATGTTAAATGTTGTTCTGGCTGAAGGACATGAAATCAGCTCTTTGGTCGATTTCATCCCTGGCATTCATGACTGGTGGATGCAGTTTGGCGACAGCATGGGCCGGACGTGGCTGAATGGTACGCCGGTTTCGTTTGTGCATGTGGTTTTGACGCTGTTGTCGATGCTTGCGGTAGTGGTGCTCGTGCTCAAATCGTGGAACAAGTTCAAGCCGACGCCCGACGAGAAGCTTACGCCGCGCACGTTTTTCGAGATGGTTATCGAGATGGTGCACAATCTGCTCATCGAGCAGCTGCACGATAAGGAAGAGGCGCGCAAATATCTGCCGCTCATCTTTGCACTGGCCATCTTTATTCTGTTCAACAATATCTGTGCACTGATTCCCGGCATTGGTCCTGCGACCGACAATCTGAACACGAACGTCGGCATGGCGCTTATCGTTTTCTTTGTTTCAACCATCGCGGGCATCCGCAAAAAAGGCCTCTTTCATGTGCTCAAGGAAATGTGGGGCCCGATATTCGTCCTTGGTCCGCTGATGTTCCCGATCGAACTCATCAGCCAGCTCGTTCGTCCCGTCACGCTCTCGATTCGACTGATGGGCAATATGTATGGTGATCACGCGGTTGTGGCAGTGCTCACGACGTTGGTGGCCGCCGGCATTCCCGCAGTGATGATGTGCCTGGGCGCACTCGTCGTCGTCATTCAGACGGCAGTTTTCTGCATCCTTTCTGTCGTTTATATTTCACAGGCGATTTCCGAATCGCACTAGATTTGGGTCGCATCTTTTTCGCATATTATTAACCGGTCGATTTTGGCCTTCTTTTTTGGAGTATTCAAATGTCATCTTTTAAGAAACTTGCTCTGTTTGCTACCAGTCTGTTTGCCATGCTTCTCGTTGCATCTGTGGCGTTTGCACAGGATGCAGCAGGTGCTGCCGAAGCCGCCAAGGCGGGTGTGGATCCGATGCGCTTCGTCGCCGCTGGTATTGCAATCGGCTTTGCAGCTCTGGGCTGCGGTATTGGTCAGGGCCGCGCGGCAGCTGGCGCTCTCGAAGGTATTTCCCGTAATCCCGGCGCTTACGGCAAAATCTTTACCCCGATGATCATCGCCCTCGCCCTCATCGAGTCCCTCTCGATTTATGCCCTCCTCGTCGCCCTCCTCGCCATGTTCCTCTAATCGGAGCAATCGTTTCGAGTTTTAAGCAACACAAAAGCCTCCCCCATCGGAGGCTTTTTTTGTCTGTTACATTTCGGCGGAATCATATAGGATTCCGTCTGTTGCCCTGCCATGATGGCGGGGAATGGCAATTTCGCCGCTCTTACGGAGAATCATCCATGCAAAAATTTCAAAGAATAATGTCTGTATGTGGACGTCGCCTGGGGGCCGCTTTGTTGGCCGCCATGATGGTGGTTTTGTGTTCGTTTGCCATGCCGAACGAGGCTCAGGCCGGCGGCGGCAACATTGAACTCGACGGCGGGTTTGGCTACGTCGGCCGTATTGCCAAAAACAACGATGAGTTCCACGGCTTTGCATTCTCGCTCGCCGTGCGCTATCGCTTACTCGATTGGCTTGCGCTTGGCGTTGAGCAGGATCTGGGCGGCATGTTCCAGGACGACGACAGCAAATATCACCATGGATTCTATGGCGCGACCATCTTTGGCGGCAAATTCATCTACGCCGTCAAACAGCTCGAGCTCTTCGGCAACCTCGGTCTTGGCGCGGTCTACATGGACATGGAGCACGATGGACACACCCATCACGTCGATCCATGGCATCATGCGCATCACGAATGGGAAGATGCCCGCTTTGGCCTGCGCCTCGGCATCGGCGGCACCTATATGATGATGAGCAATCTCGGTGTTGGCCTCAATTTCGACTACACGCCCAGCTTCAAAGACGATTTCGTGATGCATTTCCTGCGCCTGCAGCTGCACATCGTCTTTTTGATTTAATTCAATCGCCCGGCTCTCTGTGCCGGGCTTTTTTTTTGAGGGTGGCGTCTGCTATGGCTGCGCCATACGCGACGCGGCCGTGCTATGCGTTGCATACGCACGGCTATTGCAGCTGCATCCCAAAGTGTTTGGCTTTCAGATCCAGAATCTTTTGGGCCGACGCAAAGATCCTGTTCTGCATCTCACTGTTGTCCTTCACCGCTTCGACGAGCTGCTTGCACAACGGCAGCCACAGATGCTGTGATTTGCAAACCAAAAACATATCGACACCTGCTTTGATGCCCAGCTGAACCGCCTTGAGCGTGCTGAATCTGTCGATAATCGCGTCCATTTCGAGGTCGTCGCTCACCACGATGCCTTTGTAGCCCAGTTCGTCTTTGAGGATGTCGGTCACCACCATAGGCGACAGCGTCGACGGGAAGCGTTCGCCAAGTCCTGCCATCACGATATGCGCCGTCATCATCATGGGCAGACCCGCGTCGATCGCGGCTTTAAACGGCTTGAACTCTATCGATTCCAAACGCGTCCGGTCGTGCATCACAAAAGGCAAATCGGTGTGGCTGTCCTGTGATGTATCGCCATGCCCCGGAAAATGCTTGCCGCATGGAATCATGCCGTTATCCAGATGCGCATGCATCACGGGGAGCGCAAACTCGATGACCTGCTGCGGCGTCGTGCCAAATGCTCGCGTTGCGATAATCGGATTATCGGGATTGGTGTGGATATCGAGCACCGGCGCAAAATTGATATCGAATCCCAGCGATTTGAGGTCCTGCGCTGTCGCGGATGCAATGCGGTAGGAATTGTCCGGCGTCGTTTGCGCGATTTCCATGGCGGCCGGAATATTTGCACTTCCCAGATTTTCGCGGATGCGCTGGACTTTTCCGCCTTCCTGGTCGACGCCAATCCAGATCGGATACGGCGACTGGATGTCGTGGATTTGTTTTGTGAGCGCAGCGATTTGCTCGCGGGATTCGAAATTGCGCGAAAACAGAATAATGCCGCCGATTTCGCCTTTGGTGAGCGCGCCAATGAGCGGAATCGGCAGCTTTGTGCCTTCGAATCCGGCGATGATCATCTGACCAATGGCATGTTTAAGTGTGAGTTCTTTCGACATTTTGTGGTCCTTTATGTTGAATGGCTGGCATTATCGCAGGCTGGATTGCCACAGTTACGCTGATGTCGATGATTTCATCCTGTGTGGCATCTTCAAGCGGGAATGGAAATGGCATGCTTGCGACGGTTTCGGTTGCTGCATCGGTTTTATTTATCAGATACAGAATCGGGAGCGGATCGCCGGGGTTGAAATGGTCTTTGTTGTCTGTATGTATGATGCACTTATGTATCAAATCTTCTTCCCGCATATCGTCCGGCGGATTGAACCTGTATTGTACTTCAAAACAGGGAAGTCTGGGGGCGATGATGAGATTTTTTACAGTGATGCTGGATTTTTGCGGCCGATAAGTAATGCTGGTGATCGTCGCCATCGTTTTTCGGCCATTTTTGATGAGATCATTGACGACTTGCTGTGACACCTCAAGCTTTTTGGGACTGATGTCGTTATCTCTGGGATTGTAGTAGTAGTCTTTACCCAAATATGGGTTCAAGAGTCTGGCTTTGTTGTTGGCGGGGGCGAGGGTCGATGAAATATAAAAAATCCATATAAACCAGAGTATGGGGGGCAAAAATACCAAAATATTGGCAAGTAATGGTATCTTCACAACCGATGTCACACTCAGAAACAGAATCAAAAGACATGGCAAAAATAATATCAATAATAAGTGACCTAATTTGCCACGTAGGGGTGCTTTCTTTTGCAGATTGACATCTAACCTGTAACTGTCTGGCAATTCTCTTGGACCTGTATCGGGCAGTGACTGCCAGAGTTTGGTGTTGCCTGGTTCACACAGCGTGGTAACTTCTGTTAATTTTTGGTTAAAATCGTTGTCTTCGTGCTGCTTTCGGGCAATGTTGGAAAATATGCCTTTTTTGTAGTTCTGGAAAGTGTCACAGAGCTCGGGGATATTGCAAAAACGAAGGTTTGCATCGGGCTCAAGCATGCGACGCAGCGTATTGACGAGTGCAATTGGCTGGTTTTCAAGTTCTGGTTCGAATATCAGGCGGAAATCCTGATGGGGCAGATCCGCGGGAGATTTGCCCGAAAAGAGTTCGACGGCGACTGCTGCCACAGCATAGATATCGCTTGCCGGCTGGGGTTTTCCCATCAATTGTTCGGGGGGCATATAACCGTATGTGCCGGCGATGGTCGAACCACCGCTTTGTACCTGTGGGTTCGAAACTGCACCAAAATCGATCAAAGTCACGTGATAACCGTTATTTCGCGGTGTGAGCATGATATTCGACGGCTTGATGTCGCGATGAATCACCGGAATGTTGCGGTTCTGCAGCTGATAGAGAATGTTCAGCAGCTGGATGAGAATGTCGTAGACTTCATTTGCGGTGAAACGTTTGCCGGTCTTGAGCATTGCGGCGATTGACTGGCCCCTGATGTATTCCTGAACGATATATGAGCATGCCGGCGTATCGTCGAGACATTCGATCGACTCGTAAAAACGGGCGATGCCGTCGATTCTCAGATTGGCCAGAACCGCCGATTCGCGATGGAATAAGTCGTATGCCTTCCAGTTGCTCACGGATTCAATATTCAGCTGCTTAATCGTCACGTTGGTCTGATCACTCAGACGTTTGGCCAGATAGACCTTTGCCTGGCTGCCATGTCCGATTTGTTCGATAAACTGATAGCGGCTGGCGAGTGGTTGTGGGGTTCGAAGCACGGAAGTGGTGGATGGGGATGGAGCATGTCGGGCGCTTTGGTCTTCGGGCAGTTGTTGTTGCACAGCGTGATTCATGTTTGCAGCTTATGGTCGCGAGTGTACGTATGCAGCGTATAGCGGTATATCAGCGAAGCCAAAAAGAAGGCCCGGCGTATTGGCGCAGCCAATAGACGGGCCCAGACTGGCGCGTATCGGTCGCAGACCGATAGCGGCAGAAACAAAGATTAATGATGGAACATGGCGCGCTTGCTGAACGGCGACACCATAATCTTTTGCTGGGGCGGTTCTTCGAGCCAGAACTGGTACCACTGCTCGTTGTAGCCGCGCATTTTGACTTTTCCGCTGTTTTTGATGAGGTCGAGGTTGTCTTGCGTGGTTTTGTCGCCGGGGTTGGCGGCGAGGCAGCGGTTGAGCACTTTGATGGCGACGTCGCGTTCTTTGAGTTCGTTGAGGCACCATGCGTAGACGTTCCAGAGCAGCGGGGTTTTGGCGTCGAATTTGACGGCTTTTTCGAACTCGGCGACCATGGCGTCTTTGTTTTTCTGGCGGAACATCAGGCAGGCGTACATGGCGCGCGGCGTGCCGGGGCGCATGAACGAGTCTTTGAGGTAAGGTTCGGCGTCTTTGAAGCGTTTTTGAATGTAGTAAATCTGTCCGATTTGGGCGTTGAGCTGCTGCGCGAGGAAGAACTGGTAGTTTTTGTAGGCGTAGCCTTCTTTTGCGACTTCGACGGCTTTGTCCATCAGGTTTTTGCGGGCATTTTCGCTGGGGAGTGTGGGGAGGCTCTGCATCATCTGGGTCATGCGCATGGTGATGGCCTGAACTTTTTTGGCCGTGCGGCGGTTGAGGACGACGAGGGCGGCGATGGTGAAGATGAAGAAAGGCAGGATGCCGGCGGGAATCGAACCGAAGATGAAGGATGAGGCGACCCAGGCTGCGGCGCCGATGATAAGGCTTAGAATGAGATTAATCATACGTATTCCGGTGGATGAAAAGTGCGAAAAACATAAGTGTTCGGCCGTTTTGGGCGGAACGCAAAAGCGATGGATTCTGTTGTTTTGAGGTCAAAACGTCAAGTGTTTTTGTGTGGATAGACTGGACTACAGCGTATAAACATTGGTTCAAATGTTGCTCGCCCCACGCAAACCAGCCTAAACAGTATAGTTTAGCGAAATGGGGGAGGGGCCCCATTTCAATCTATGTCGGCCATAGCAAATCGTATGCATTCAGTAGTATCCATACATTATTGTGGATTCCAAAGGGGGCCGGAATGAGCGCCATCCAGTGAATGGCGCGAATGCAGAGCCCAGTGAGCAAATCAAAAGCGCAAGTCGAAGCGCATTGCGCGAGAGACGCAGCGGATTTGATATTGCGAACTGTGGATGAGCCCCAGAAAAAGTAAAAGTGGTATCCCTGTGTGGATAGTAACCAGTGATAAGTACAGCGGGATGTGGTAGGATAAAGGTGCATGGCGCGTGGATGCGCGCTGCGCGACCGAAACTGCGGGAAAACGCCGCAACAGGAGGCGAATGGATGACGCCCGTATTGAAGTGGGCTGGTGGCAAGAACCAGTTGCTGCCGGCGATTCGAGCATTGCTGCCGGCCAGTTATGGGCGGTATTACGAGCCATTTATTGGCGGTGCATCGGTTTTGCTGGCAGTTGCGCCGCAAAAGGCCGTGATAAATGATGTGAATGTGCAGCTGGTGAATCTGTACAGGCAGCTCAAGCATTCGGCGGACGATATCATTGGCATTGTCAATGCGCTGGATTCGGTGGATTGCGATAGAGAATACTATCTTTTGCTGCGCGAAAGATATAATCAAAAGATTGCAGAACGTGTGCTGGATGCGGAATGCGCAGCGCTGATGATATGGCTGAACAAGCATTGCTTTAACGGGCTGTATCGCGTGAACCGCAAAGGCTTGTTCAATGTGCCGTACAACAACAAGGTGCGCGGCAAATCGATAGATGAAGCGAATATACGATCGATCGGCGAATATCTGCAATCGGCCGATGTATCGATTGAATGCACGGATTTCGAAGATGCATGCCGTGATGTATGTGCCGGAGATTTTGTATATTTCGACAGTCCCTATGTTCCCGAGAGTGAAACCGCCGATTTTACTGCCTATGCTTCAAATGGGTTTGCGCTGTCGGAACATGAGCGTCTGGCGCAGCTATTCAAACGGCTGGATGCGCGCGGTGCCCGGCTGATGCTGTCCAATAACGATGTGGCGCTGGTTCGCGCGTTGTATAAGGATTATCGCTTTACGCATCTGGATGTGAAGCGCATGATTAACTGCGACGCATCCAGACGCACGGGAAAAGAGGTGATCGTTACAAATTACTGACGGCTGCCAAAATGGATGCATCACTTAAGCATATCAAGGCTCTGTTTGCGTGCGAGTGTGAGATCTTCTTTGGTGAGTGAATCGTTTTTGAGCATGATGTTCATATCAAAACTATACTTTTCAAATGCGGCATCGCTGGTGTTTGCACCTGATGAGATCTTTTTGTAGAAAGATTCTATTGTTTCATATTCCCAGTCTACGGTTGCATTGACTCGCTTTTGGGCGATGATGTCATAGCATGTTTTAATGTAGCTCCGGCAAATCATCTGATCGTCGAGCCTGTCGTCTGGCGGAAGCTTCGGAATGGCCGAGCGCCGCATCTGCTTTCGGATAATGATGATGCCGGCAATCAGCAGAACGAGTGCCGCAGCGCCGCCATAGTATAACGGTGCATCGGATTCAATCGTGATTGGCGGCAATTGCTCATCACACGGGGTGTCGCCAATGTATAGTTTTGGGTATATGGTGCCGGTAATCCGGTCGGGTGTCTTGAATCTGATGTAACCGCCCCATTGGTATTGCCGGGACGTCATCTCGCAGTTATCGCCGGATTCGTCGCAGTAACCGAGATTAAGCGCCGACAGATCGATGCCGTTGGCTTCGGCATTGTAACTGATTGGGTAATCGATTTGTACGGAGAACAGTTTCTTTTCGACCAGTGGTTCGGGTTTTACCAGCGCTCCATCGTAAAAGTACAGATTCCTGCGGAGATCGGAACTCCTCATCGAAAACCCGCTGATTTCCAGCGTGTCCTGGGACGGACGGCTGACTATCAGATTTCCTTTGTTCTTCTCGGCTGTCGGCAGAACCAGAGACAAATCGACGTCAACCTTGAAGGTGCCTGTGCGTTCGGATTTGTATTCGATTTCGGGGTTTGATGGCGAGACGTCGTATGATGTTTGTTTAACGCCGTCGTTGAATATGAGTTTGAAATCACCCAGTGAGCGGAGGGAGCACTCTGAAAAATCGACGCTCGGGCGGAGTCTGACGGTCTCGTTGTTCTTGTATAATGCGCGGTGTTCTTTGGTATTGAGCTTGAAGCTGATGCTGCATTCTGTACCGATGCCGGCAGTGGTGAGCGGAATGAGCATCGGGCGCCAGTTGGAATTTTCCTGGCCATCATAGGTAATTTTGAAGAGATATCTGCCGTTTGGGAGGTTTGCACGGATATGGGCATTACCGTATTCATTCGTTTGTACCCATGAGCGCAGCAAAACCGGGGCTTCGTTTTCGCCGTAGTCGGCGACGACCTGTATGCCGGCGATGTGCTCGCGGGTTTCGGGCAGCTTGCCAAGCGACTGGATGATGACCACCAGATTTTGGTTCTTTGCAGTGGCACCGCTGCCGTATTTGGTGACTGAGAGATCGATGGTTGTGGTGTCAAACTCGATCTTGACTTGCGGTGCGATGCGCAGTGGCTCAAAATCATCGCAGAATGCGGTTTGCGGATATGTCAGAGCGCATGTGACGGCGAATAAACAAGCGGTTGCTAACTGATGCAGTTTCATAGCGATGCTTCCTCACTGCGGTTTGCGGCATTGGACCTGGTGCAATGATTCTGTCATTGCACCAGAGGCAGTATAACGGTTTGGAGGATGGATGGCGAGTGTTTTGAGAATGGGAAAAAAGGCCAATCGGATGATTTTCGATTAAACAATATCGCAATAATAATTCAATATATATTCATACAAATGCCGAACGTCATAAAACCACATTTTCGGCTTTTCTTCCCGCTGATAGTGTTCGGACGATCGTTCCCAGTATATACGGCTATAAATGGCATATTCGTTTGGGTTTTCCAAAACGATTTCATCCAGATCGTTGTTCGTCCAGTCGATGATATTTCCCGTAAACTTCTTTACCCTTCCTATGCCATCAAAATAGGCAGTAGAATTCAACACATTTTTGCCTGTAAGCGTTTCATACAATTTCAAAGAGGAAATCAAATCATCATAGGTATTCAGCGGTCGAATCATGATTTCCATGAGTTGTTTGAATACACTGTAAGTTGGCGGTTTTGGCATGTAATCAGGTGCATAAAGGCCTTTGGCGTAACGATATAGATTTCGTGGGTCTACGACTGGCAGTGGTTTCTTTGCATCCCGAAACTGATCGAGGAAGATCTGAATCGTAAAAAGAAGCGGCGCTGGAGAATCAATTCCGCGAAGTGCCATACGTTTGCGACACCCATTGCAAACCTTATAGATGCCAGGGGCTTCGGGGCAGAACGCTTTTGTATAATAGCATACGCCTTCATCGATTTTTTCATCGTCTATGGCAATTCTGGAATAATCGACGTGGATGTTATTAAACCAATCCCTGTATTTGCCATATCCGTCCCAGAACAAAGTGTCGCTGTCTTTTTTATCGTTTACCCATTTCTCAAATCGTCGCATACTGTATCTGTTTCCTGTTCATAGTAATAAGAGTAATCCACGCCTTTTATAAATATTTCCCGATCGTGGATTTTATCGGTGAGCGCATTTTTGACGAGTGCTTTGATGTCTGTACTGTTCACGACGCTGCGTTCCATGGCTTTTAAATAATCATATTTGGGAATCCGGCTCCAGTCTACACAGCGTTTTAATGTGCATTTGAGCATTAAATTAAGCCATATTCTGGAAGATCTGCCGTTGCCTTCCCGGAATGGGTGAGCCACATTCATCTCGACATATTTATTCATGATTTCATCAAAGGTAGATTCCGGCATGGATTCAATCGTTTGTAATGTTTGTTCCAGGAATTTTACAGGCGCGAATGAGAAACCGCCTTTGGCAATATTGACCGTGCGGATTTGTCCTGCAAATTCATACAATCCCCCAAACAAATACCCATGAATCTGTTGAAGTCCTTTAACTGTGCCGATTTCAATGCTGTCTATGAATGATGTTTCATACAGGGCATAGGCCTTTTGTTTGCTTTTTCCGTCGATGGTTTCATCACTAAAGGTAAACCACTCGATAAACCGATTGGCTTTAGTTGAGGGAAAGACTTTGCCTAATGCGATAACGCCCTGGTAATCCAGGACATCTGATTTGTATTTTTTGCCATCTGCAGCTGTCAATTTCAGTTGGGTAGTGAGACTAACCACCTGAGGGAATTCCCGTTTTAACTTGGCTTTGAGGTACTTCCAGTAGTTTCGGTTTTTGGTGTAATCGTCCTGATCGCGCAGTACGGCAATGATATCGAGCACAGAGAAATACCATTTGGATGTTTCGTTAGACCAAATGGCCCGAACCTCACGGTCATCAAAAAATCGGATAGAGAGTTTGGACATCAGAGCGGCTCTCAACCAAATATAAACGCCCGCGTATTGTAAATAGCGGGCGTTGGCGAGCTGTAGAGACGTTCCGTGGAACGTCTCAAAGCGAGCGTTAACATGCCATGTGGGCTGCCTTTGTAAAGATGGTCAGTGGGGACTGGGGAATGTCTCTGCAAAGGCAGCTCATAGTCGGGCATTCACATGTCTCCATTCTAATTTTGATCCGTCTGTTTCTCACACTGCGCAGTCCCATCATCATGCTCGACACATTTTTGCTCTAACAGCCAACATGGCTTCTCACTTGCGAACGAACCAACCTCAGCACAATCAACAAGCAAATTGCCATCACAATAACTCCCAAGAGTATCACATATTGGGGCGTGGTGGTCTTCATCCATAGGTCCGTATGCACATCCCTCAACGAAAGATACAGAACAGGACATTACCGTCAGGCCTGTCAAGGCATTGATAAAACGTTTGATTGTCTTAATCATTTTATACCTCAATGTGCTTGTTCATCGTGTAATGATAATAATTACACTGATTCCCCCTCCCGGATGGAGAGAGGGAAATGCCAGTTTAACCGGTAACTTTCTTATTGAAAGCTTCGATCATCTTATCCCAATCGGGAACGTAGCTGCGCATGGTCTTCCAGAAGCACTGGCATTCGCGGGCCTTGAAGGCTTCGATATCGATGCCCTGCTGCTCGCACCAGGTGAAGTAACCGAGGTTGAAGACGCGTTCGCGGTCGCGCTGCGTGAGTTCGATGATGTTGTCGGTGTTGAGGCCGAGGATGTACTGGCCGTAGGCTTCGGCG
>JAEEGL015307502.1_pt1 | contig 19790 bp, 20 predicted proteins | sample 9134231 | NCBI WGS metagenome assembly JAEEGL01 (sample SAMN16246548, study PRJNA631951) | gut metagenome | biome: gut microbiome; feature: rumen; material: fiber-attached | host: Bos | place: Iran: Karaj | collected 2018-10 | reverse complement strand
TTTTTCATAGTGATCTCCTTACCTCTTTTTAATTACGCAAACGTTGTTGGACGGCACTCCGAGAAGCGCCGCGGCGGCCGAAATGACGTCGCTTTTCACCGACGGGTCGTCGGCCCCCTCGCATACTATCACCGCGCCTCTCACCTCGGGCAAAAGCTCCTTGAGTATAACGGCGCTTTCGCCTCCGCTCCCGTCCCTGACGGTTATATAGCGGCGTTCGCTCCCGTCCTTATATTCGGAGCGGCCGTCGTCGTTCATCGACGCGGTCGAATTGTTCTGCTCGGTCGCGTAGACGTATTCGCCCGCGCTTTTTAACGTTATCATGACCTCGCAATCGCCCGCGCCTTTTATGTTTTCGACTATTCTGCAAAGCTGTTTTTCAAGCGACTGTCTGTAGCTTTCGGTGTCGACGCCTTCGCTCGCGGCCGTCCCCGCGGACGGGACGAAGACCGCTCCGGCGAGGACCAAGAGCGCTCCCGCCGCGATCATAATTACCGCCGCTTTTTTGGTAAGGAGCGCGTTTTTAAGTTTTTTGAAGTCCGGCAGCCGCATTTACTCACCTTCTCTTTTCCCTTCGGTTTTTATTTCGTCGCGCCGCACGCCGAGGGCGTCCGCCACTATCTCCCTCGCCCTGTCGGCGTCGGGGCCTTTCAAAGTCATGCCGTTAAAAAGGTATTCGCCGTCTTTGTAAATTATGACGGCGTCGGCGACGAAAGCGTCGAGACCGTTAGCCGTTATAACCCGCGCCGCCTCCTCTTTGACGGCCTCCGAAAGCGCGTTTGCCGTGCTTACGTCGCCGTCCCCGAGGCCGTTATAGCTCTCGGCGTCAAAACGCCTTAAGGCGGACTCAAGCTCGTCGAGACCCGACGGCAGTCCGCCTTTAAGCAACGGCGTGAAGGCGGTGACGAGCAAAAAGAGCGCGGCGGCAAGCTTGACGAGCTTTTCGGTCTTGCCGGACGGCGAAAAAAGTAAAATAAGTCCAAGCATTACCGATGAAACGGAAATGCTTATTATAAAAGCGCGAAGCGAATCCATAATGCCTCCTAACTCCACGCCGCAGTCATGACGGCTATCGTCGTCACGGCGCATGCGGACGCGCCGAGCGTCGCGGCGGCCATCATCGAAAAGCCGCCCGCGACGTCGGACAGACAATCCGAAAGCCTTGCCGTCCCCGTCATGCCCGCTATGGCCGCGGCCGCCTTCATAACGGCATATCGGACGAGGAGCGACACGAGCGGCGCCGTCGCTATATATCCGACCGTCGCCACTCCGAAGGCGCCCGTCAGCGACTTTGCCGCCTCGGCGCACTCGAAAAAGGCGTCGACCGTCTGCCGAAGCTGGCCTCCGACGCCGGGGAGCAACGTCAGCGCCGCCGCCTTTACCGCGTTTTTGGCCGCGCTGTCGCCCGTATGGGCGACCACGCTCTGAACCGACATGACTACGGTAAAGCAGGCGGTCACTGCTCCGAGGACTATCAAAACCGTCTTCCTGAAAAAGGCAAGCGCTCCCGATAAATCGAAGGCGGGCGAAAGCGCCCTTGCCGTCGCCAGGGCGAAATATAACCCGACGGCGGGCACCGCGACGGTCTCTATAACGAAAATCATCACCTCGCAGGCGACGAAAAGAAAGGTCTCCGACGCGGCGGCCGACGCGGGTTTTCCCGACGACAGAATAAGGGTCGAAACGACGGGGATAAGCGACTTTGTGAAGGCGCATAGGCTGTTTACGGCGTTTTCGGCCGTTTGGCACATGGACGAAAAGTTTTTCGACGTTATAAGTATTACGGCGGTCATAACGGCGGTGTCGGTGACCGCCTCCGTGTTAAAGGCCGTAAATCCGCCCTTTATCGCGCCGAAAAAGGCCGCCGCGAGCGTCACCGCGGCAATCAGGGCGAAAAAGCCGCTTTCCTCCGAAAAGGCGGTTTTGAAGGCGTCGATAAGAAATTTCGCCACGGCCGAAAAGCTCACCTTCTCGCCGAGGTTTTCGGGCGTGAGACCGTCGCTTTCACCGTAAAGCGCCCCCGCGCCGCTTTGTTCGAGTATTTCCGAAACCGTCGCGCCTTTAGCGCAAAGCGAGAAAAGGACGAGCGCCGCGAACGCGATCATTAAGAATACCGCTTTTTTCACTTTTTATTTTGCAACCTCCGTTATGAGCGAGACGGCGCTTTTGAAAAGCGGCAGGGCGGTTATTATGACGGCGACCTTGCCCAAAAGTTCCACCCGCGAAGCCGCAGCGCTCTCGCCGGCGTCGCGGCAGACGTCGGCCGCGAGCTCTATTACGACGGCGACGGCCATTATTCTTATAACCGTCCCGAAATCGGCGTTTGAAGCAAGCGCGGAAAAAGTCCTCGCGAAAGAGAGGGCGGGCGTCAGTCTCAAAAGCGCGAAAACGGTAATAGCCGCGCCCGTGACGGCCGTAACGGCTATCGAAAACTCCGGCTTTATGCCTTTAAGCCAGACGGCCACGGCGGCCGCCGCCAGCGCCGCGCCGCAGACCGAAATAAGCTCGGCGACGGTCATAGGTTAAACACCTGACGGACGGTGTCGAAAAGCAGTTTTATTTTATCGACCGTCAGAAGCAGCACGACGACGAGTCCGACGACGGTCACCATCATCGAATACTCCTCCTTGCCGCTCTTTTTGAGGATCTGGTCGACGACGGCTATCACGATTCCTATCGCCGCGATTTTGAAGATAACGTCTATATCCATTTATTCCCGTCCTCACAACGTCATTATTGCCGCCGTAAGCCCCGCCGCCGCGCCGAGAGCGAGGCAGAGCTTTTTCGTTTTGGCGGCCGACTCGGCAAGTTCTTTTTTGATATCCGCCATACGGTCAATAAACCCGCTTATAAGCGTTTCCTGGTTTTCGGCGCTCCCCTCTCCGAGACGCGAGAAGAGGTCGCAAAGGCTTTGCCTCGCGGCGGACGTCAGAAGACCTTCTTTTTCCGCGCGGTCGGCAACGGTCCTTGCCGCGAAGGCTATGTCCTTCCCGCCCGCCGTCTCTTTTTTCAGCTCTTTAAAAAAACCGTTTTCGGAAGGCAACGCCGCAATAGCCTCGCGAAGGGGCAGTCCGAGGGTCTTTATCCTGTCGCAAAGCTCCGACGCGTCGTCGGAGAGCGTTTCGGCGTAGCGAAGCGCCCTTTCGGGCTTTTTCGAAAGACAGACGGCGAAGGTCATACTGCCCGAAAACAGTAAGGCCGACGATAAAAGTTTAAGAAAAAAACTCATCCGCCCTCGCCGCCTCTCTTATCACACCGGGCGCGTCGGCGCCGCCGAAAACAACGACCGTCGAAACGCCGCCGCCTTTTAAAACAGGCCGTATAGCCTCGCGCGAGGCAATATCCGAAAGCGAGGCGGCGTGAACGGTGACGACCACCGCCGCGCCGAGACGAAAGCAGTCCGAAAGGGCCTCGATATCGGCTTTACCGCCCGCCTCGTCGCAAATCACGACGTCGGGCGAAAGGCTTCGGACGGCCGTCATAATTCCCTCGGCCTTAGGGTAAAAGCTTAAAATATCGGTGTTTTCGCCGAGGTCGAAGCCCGACGCCTCTCCCCGCTCGTCTACTACCGCCACCCGCTTACCCCGTTCGGAAAGCCTTCGGGCAAGCGCCCGCAAAGCCGTCGTTTTACCGCCGCCCGGCGGCGAAGCCAGAAGCAAGGACGATAGACGCTCGCCGTCCGTTATATAACGTAAAAGCCCGTCGGCCGCGGAGTCGATAAACCGCGCGACGCGGATGTTTATCGAGGTCACGTCACGAAGCGCCGAGACGCGGCCGTCCTTAACGACCGCCGTGCCCGAGACGCCCGCGCGGTGTCCGCCTTTATAGGTAAGATATCCCTCTCTCAGCTCCTCGGCCCTGGCGTAGACCGAGCGGTCGCACAGGGTCTTTATGATTTCAGCTATATCGCTTTTTTCGGTAAAAACCGGGAGATAGTCGCCGAGGGCGAAGAGGCTTTCGTCCACGGGGACGGCCTTGCCGCCGATTGTGAGCGAGGCCCGCCGCCCCGCGCGGAAGCGGATCTCCGTCGCCGCCGCCTTTTTCTCGGGACTTATTCTCAAAAGTCGGCTCCTTATCTCGCAAGGCAGCGCCGACACGGCCGAATCGAATTCCGATGTCTTTTTCACGCCCTCCATTTTCGCTTCCTCCTTTTTGTAAAAGAATATGCGGGAGAATGTGATTTATGACGTAAAAAACCTCCATCCTTGCGGATGGAGGTTTTTGTTTTTTCAGATCAGACCAGCGTGATTATTTCGCCGTTCATTATTCGCTCGCAGTCGGCGGCTATCTTTTCGACCATGTCGGCCTTTACCGAGAAAATGCCGACGCCGTTTACCTCGGCGTAGTAACGGGTTATATCTATCTTATAATATTCCATTACGACCTTCGAACCGTCCCGCTTATTGTAGGTTACGCGGAGATAAAGGTCGCTCGAGGGCTTTTCGGCAAGTCCGTTTTGCGTGGCCGAGAATATCTGCTGATAGAGTTTTTTGAACTCGTCGGGCGGCAGTTCCTTTCCGTCGCAGGAGACCTCGAGGTTTTGCAGGTCGTCGAAATCGTTGCAGATAAAATCGTATTTTTTATCTGCCGTCTCGATAACGAGGCTCTTTACGTTTTTGAGCGCGACGAGACCTATCATCGTGTAGGCGTAGCGGTCGGCGCCGTCCTCTATAAACGAGAGGCTGTCAGCGGAGGCCGCGTATACGACTCCCCTGCCGTCGAGCATGACGTAATAGACGTCCGCCGTCGACGATTTACTGCCTATAAGAAGCTTTTTGCTGTCGTCCTTTATGAGAAGCGTTTTAGGCTTGTCGAGCCCGTAGGACGCAAGCGAGGACGCCGAGACGTCGTCGGTGACGGTCTCAAGCGCGTTAAGACCCGAAACGGCCTCTACGACTCTTTGCAGATAGACCGAGTTGACGTCGTATTTGAAGGGCGACGTGAGCTCGTGCTGCGATTTTATGTTCGCCTCTGCGGCGTCCATGGCGGCCTCGTATTCCTCGTCGGTGAGGCGGATGACGTCGATGTCCTTTTCGCCGGGACGCGAAACCGTGAGACCGCGGAAGGCGGCGGCGTCGTAGGCGCCGAGCAGGTCGGTGGGATAGTAATCCGTCCTCGCGCTCCGGAAATATGAAGCCGAAAAGGCGGTTATCAGGTAGACGTCCGTCGACTCGGAGGTGTTGGCGTAAAAGCCGCCCGCGGGCGACTCGATGCCGAGATACAGTGTGTGGACGGAGCCGTCTTTCAGCGTCGTTTTGACGGTGACCGACGGATCGTCGAGGCCGTATTCGGAGAGCTTCGAGGCGTCGTCGGAGACGAGCTTATTACTCTTTAAGGTCGCGGCGCCGTTGAAGGCCGACGAAGCGGTCGAGGACATAAGCGTCTCGCTTTCCTTGCCCTCCAGCGCTATGCGGGAGGTCTCGCCCTCGGTCACGCGGACGAGGGTGTAAACGCCGTGTTCGTTAGATATTTCAACCGAGACTATATCCTCTTTGGCGTAATCGAAAAAGGCGTGGTTTTCGGTCGAGGAGGTAGCGGAGCTGTCGGGGACGCTGCTTTCGTTTCCGCTCTCTTTCGGAATACTCAAAAGCACGACGGTCAGCACCGTGAGCAGAACGAGCACCGCGGCGGTAATTATTAAGATTACGGTATTCTTCTTGATTTCAAACACCCCCGACTCTTACATGAATCTGCGTTTGATGAAGATTACAAGCGCTATGATGCCGAAGACTGCTGCCAAAGCAAAGAGCGCTATGACGGTCCAGACGTAGGCGCCCTGCGACCGGAAGCCGAGCATGCCTGCCGAAAGGTCGCGCGAAACGACGTTAATTTCGATGGAGTTGTCGCCGATCGTCGTGTTTATGAGGTTTTTCATAAACGCCGAGTTATCGAAGGAGGTGCTGCTCATAAAGACGTTGCCTACGAACTCGGCGCCGCCTATGACGGCGACATAGCCGTAATAGGTCTTCTGCTCTATGACGTCGAAGAAATATCTTGTCGAGAGGGCGCCGACGGTGCGGGAGGCCTTTTTGTCGGTCGAAGCGTCGTACTCGAAATAGTCGGCGGTCGGGTTGGTCATAACGGGCTTGGTGTAGGCGTTTTCGGACGTCACGAGTATCGGGTCGACGTTATGGATCGACTCGCCCTTGCCTATCTCGAGGAGTTCAAAACTCTTTGAGAACTGCTCCGCCATTATAAGCTTTTTGGATATGCCGGCCGACGTCGCCTCAAAAGGCGAGGTCACGCTGAGGACCGTCCTTCTCGCGCTGCTTGTGCTGAATACGGCTGTGCCCTGCGTCGAGACGTCAACGACGTATTCGTCGACGGGGACGATGCAGTATTCGCGTAAAAAGGCGTAGAAATTGGGGAGATTTGGCGAATCGTTATCGAGAATTACATAAAGCGTTCTGCCGAGGTTGTAGTCGCGCATCTCGTCGGGGTTCTGCATGAAGTTTTTGAGAAGCGCTACGTCGTTTTCGGAGAAATCCTGTCTCGGAGCGCATATAACGAGCGCCGCGGTGTTTTTACCGAAGGCGTCGGACTGCTCGAGGGTGACGGTGCCGACGTTGAAGCCGTTGGACTTGAAGAACTCGCTGAGATATTCGTAGCCCGTCTCTTCGTGTCCAGTGAGGAAGAGTATATCCCTTATCTCCTCCTTGCAGACGTATATGATGGCCGAGGTGACGGCTTTTTCGGCGTCAAGCAGCACGGTGTCGTTCTCGCCTTCGGCGAGGACGTCGTTTATGGTTATCAGCTTATGACGGTTGGTTTCGGCGCAGTAGACGACCATGATCGAGGTGGAGCTTTTCGTTATGTTTCTTTCGGAGAAGAAACGCGGCTCGGCGGTCGGGTCGACGTATCGGAGCGAGATCTTGTCGCTCTTTATGTCGTAATTCTTGAAAAGCTCGGTGAGGTAGTTTTCCTTGTAGTAGTTCCCGAGATAGTTTGTAAGCAGCTTTTCGAGGGTCTCTGTCTTCTGAACGAGTATCAGCTCGACCTCTTTGTCGACGGTGGCGAGGTATTCTTCGGTGTTGACAGAGAGATTGTAGACCTGCGCGGACGTGACGTCGACTTTCATCGGAAAAAGCTCGACGAATACGTTAAGAAGCACGTTTAAGAGCACCACGGCGGCTATAAAGCCGACGGTTATAAGGGTGGCTACGGTGCCAATACGGAGTTTTCTGTTTTTCAAAGCCTTTTCTTCCCCGGGCAAGGCGTTATTGTTTCTCATCATTTCAAATACACCTCCCCTTTAACTCCATCTCCGCTTTTCAAGCACCCTCGCGGTGAGGAAAAGGAAGACGGCGGAAACGCTGAGATAATAGAAAACTGTCGAAATATTTATCATGCCGTAGGCGAATTCGCTGTAGCGGTCGAAGAGCGGGATGACGTAAAGGAGCGCCGTTAAAAGAACGTAGACGAAACGGTTGATAGAAGTCATCATGTTTATCACGACCGAGATAAGCGCGCTCGAAAGCATAAGTCCCACGAAGGTGAGGAAGGTGACTATGGCGGCGATAATCTGGTTTTGCGTAAGCGACGAGAAGAAGATGCCTATGGAAATGAGCGCCGCGCCCAAAAGCAGATAGCCGAGATAGCTCGCGGCTATTATGCCGGCGTCGGGCGAGCCCGCCATCCCGACTATGAGAACGACGGGGAGGGTCTCGGCGAGACAGAGGCAATAGACCGCGAAGGAGGCGGCGAATTTGCCGAAGACTATGCCGAAGAGGCTTACGGGCGAGGTAAGAAGAAGCTGTTCGGTCTTGGTCTTGCGCTCCTCCGAAAAGCTCTTCATGCAGAGCACCGCCACGATAAAGGCGACGAACATCTGAAGGCTGTTGAAATAGGCGGTCATATCGGAGGTGCCGACCGTCATCATATAGAGGGCGGCGGAAAGCAGACCGAAGACGAAGAGGACTATATAGCCCATCGGCGAGAGAAACCACGAACGGAACTCTTTTTTGAATATGGCTGTCATCTGTTCTTCCCTCCCACCTTGTTGTTCGGGCTGTCGACGAGCCTTACGAAGGCGTCCTCCAAAGTGGCGTCAAGCGGCTTTAAGCCTAAAATCGGCCAGTTTTTCTTTGCGAGCTCGTTGAAGATTATTCTGCGGACGTCGGTGTCGGGCGCCGACTCGATAATAAAGTCGCAGGCGCCTTTTTCGATTTTGGTCGTCGTCTCGCAGTATCTGACGCCGGTAATGGATTTTAAAAGCTTTTTGACCTCCTGCTCGGGTCCCGCGATCCTCACCGAAAGGCGGTTTGAAGAGGCGGTCGCGTCTGAAAGGTCGTCGGGCGTGCCGTCGGCGACAAGTCTGCCTTCGGAGATGACCAGAAGTCTTTCGCAGACGGCCTGCACCTCGGGGAGTATGTGAGAACTCAGTATTACCGTGCGGCTCTTCCCGAGCTTTCTGATAAGAGAACGTATCTCGATAATCTCCTTGGGGTCGAGACCGACCGTCGGCTCGTCGAGAATAAGGCAGGAGGGGTTTCCGATAAGCGCCTGGGCGAGTCCGACGCGCTGGCGGTAGCCTTTCGAGAGGTTGCCGATAAGGCGTTTATAGACGCCTTCTATCCTGACCGTCTCGATAACGGCGGCAAGGTGCTCGTTTCTCTTCTGCCTGCACTTTTTGAGGTCGTAAACGAAATCGAGGTAGTCCTTGACGGTCATGTCGTTATAGACGGGAGGCTGCTCGGGGAGATACCCTATTTGCTTTTTACACTCCGCGGCGTTATCGTATATATCGAAGCCGCCCACGGAGGCGGTGCCCGACGTCGGCGAGAGATAACCCGTCAGAATATTCATGGTCGTCGTCTTGCCGGCGCCGTTGGGACCCAAGAACCCGACGACCTCGCCCTCGTTTATCTCGAACGACAGGTCGTTCACGGCGTATTTCGCGCCGTATTTTTTTGTAAGATGGGAAACTTTGATCATAAACTTCCTCCTCTTCGGGGAAAAGATTTATTTCTCGTCGGCAAGCTTGATACCAAGTTCCAAAAGGCTCTTTTCGGGCACTTCGGACGGACTTTCGGTCATAAGCTCTGAGGCGTTTTGCACCTTCGGGAAGGCTATGACGTCGCGTATCGACTGGGTGTCGGCAAGAAGCATGATAAGTCTGTCGAGGCCGTAGGCCATGCCGCCGTGCGGCGGGACGCCGTAGGTGAAGGCGTCAAGCAGATAGCCGAACTTTACCCTCGCCTCGCGCTCGGAAATGCCGATGGCGCGGAACATCCGCTCCTGAAGGTCGGCGTCGTGAATTCTTATCGAGCCGCCGCCCGCCTCGACGCCGTTGAAGACGATGTCGTAGGCCTTGGCGCGCACTTTATCGGGCGCCGATTCGATCATATCCTTATCCTCGTCCATCGGCGAGGTGAAGGGATGGTGCATCGCGACGTAGCGTTCCTCTTCCTCGCTGTATTCGAAGAGCGGGAATTCGGTTATCCAGAGGAGCTTGTAGTCGTCTTTCTTTATGACGCCGAGCCGCTTTGCTATCTCGCAGCGTAAGGCGCCCAGAGACGCGAAAACGGTCTTAGGTTTGTCGGCGACTATGAGAATAAGGTCGTTGCCGCCCGCGCCGAAAGCGGACGCGATTTTGAGCTTTTCCTCGTCGGTTATGAACTTCGCGAAGGAGCCGCTTATCTCGCCGCCCTGAAACTTAAGCCACGCCACGCCTTTGGCGCGGTAGGTCTTTGCGAATTCGGTGAGGCTGTCTATCTCCTTGCGGGAGATCTTGTCGGCAAAACCGTTAATATTTATGCCTCTTACGGTGCCGCCCTGCTCGACCGCGTCCCTGAAGACCTTGAAATCGGAGGCCGCGGCTATTTCGGTTATGTCTTTTATCTCAAAGCCGAAACGGAGGTCGGGCTTGTCGGAGCCGAAACGGTCCATCGCCTCGCGGTAGGGCATACGCGGAAGCGGAAGCTTGAGGTCGACGCTAAGGACTTCTTTGAAGACCTTTTTCAAAAAGCCTTCGTTTACGGTGATGACGTCGTCGACGTCGACGAAGCTCATCTCGAGGTCTATCTGGGTGAACTCGGGCTGACGGTCGGCGCGAAGGTCCTCGTCCCTGAAGCAACGGGCAATCTGCATATATCTGTCGTAGCCCGCGACCATTAAAAGCTGTTTATATAACTGCGGCGACTGCGGAAGGGCGTAAAAGCTCCCGTGGTGGAGACGGCTGGGGACGAGATAGTCTCTCGCGCCCTCGGGCGTGCTCTTGCAGAGCATCGGGGTCTCTATTTCGAGGAAGCCGTTGGCGTCGTAGTAGTCGCGCGCTATCTTGCAGACCTTGTGACGGAGGACGAGGCAATCCTTTATCTCGGTCCTCCGGAGGTCGAGATAGCGGTATTTGAGCCTTAATTCCTCGCCGGCGTTGCAGTCGCCGGTTATCTCAAACGGCGGCGTTTCCGACTTGGAAAGAATGCTTAACCGTTCGGCAAGCACTTCTATCGCGCCTGTCGCCATCTTTTTATTTTCGTCGGTGCCGCGCTCTCTTACCTTGCCGGTGACGCAAAGGCAGTATTCGCTGCGGACGCCGTTCGCTTTGTCGAAAAGGCCCTTGTCGACGGTGTCGTCGAAGGTAATCTGAGCGACGCCCGAGACGTCTCTCAAATCGATAAAGAGAAGACTTCCGAGATTACGCCTCTTCGCGACCCATCCGCAAAGCGTCACGGTGCGGCCGACGTCTTCCCTTCTTAAATTTCCGCATCTGTCCGTTCTTTTAGCGTGCATTGATTCCGCCATTTGTATTACCGTCCTTCTTTTACGGCGTCGGCAAGTTTTTCAAACGGGACGTCCGTCGACTCGCCGATTTGCATATTTTTGAGTTTCAGAGTTTTGCTTGCCACCTCGTCGTCGCCTATGACGGCGGTGTAGCGATAGCCGTTTTTGTCGGCGTAGCGAAGCTGCGCTTTAAGTCCTCTTCCGCAGAGCTCGCATTCGGCCGAAAGGCCGTCTTTGCGAAGGGCGTTTACGAGCTTTACGGCCTCGGCCATACCGTTTTCGCCGACGTTCGCTATGAAAATATCCTTCTTCTCGGCTATGTCGCCGAAAAGGCCCTGATTTTCCATGACGAGAATTATTCTTTCAATGCCCATGCCGAAACCGAGTCCTGCGAGCTCTTCCCCGCCTATCTCGGCGGCAAGGCCGTCGTAGCGGCCGCCCGCTAAAAGTTGGGCCTGGGCGCCTATCGAGGCGTTTGAGAACTCGAAGACGACGCCGTTGTAATAATCGAGGCCCCTTACCACCCTGTCGTCGACCTCGTATTCGAGTCCGACGGCGTCGAGGTTCTTTTTCAGCTCCTCGAAATCCTTTTTGCAGTCGTCGCAAAGATAATCTAAAATCGAGGGCGCGCCCTTGTTTATCCCGCGGCAAATCTCCGACTTGCAGTCGAGTATGCGCATGGGATTCTTCTCAAGTCTCGAGAGACAGGTCTCGCAGAGTTTGTCTTTGTAATCGGAAAAGTAGTTTACGAGCGCCTTACGGTATTCGGCGCGGCACTCCTTACAGCCTATCGAGTTTATCGCAAGCCTTACGTCTTTAATCCCGAGGCGGCGGAGTATCTCGGCGCCGAGCGTTATTATCTCGACGTCGGCCGCCACGCTCTTCGCGCCGAAAATCTCGGCCCCGAACTGGTGGAACTCGCGAAGTCTTCCCGCCTGCGGTTTTTCGTAGCGGAAACAGGATATCTCGTAATAGTATTTGAGCGGCATAAGTCCGCCGTATACGCCGCTTTCCAGAACGGCGCGGACGACCGAAGCCGTCCCCTCGGGACGAAGGGTTATGCTTCTCTCGCCCTTATCAAGGAAGGTATACATTTCCTTCTGAACTACGTCGGTGGTGCCGCCGACGCCCCGCTCGAAAAGCTCGGTGTGCTCGAAAACGGGGGTCTTGATTTCTTTTAAGTTAAAGTCGGCCGCGGCCTTCTTGGCCGTATTCAGAACGTATTGCCATTTAGCCGTCTCGGGCGGCAAAACGTCGGCCGTGCCTCTCGGCGCTTTGGTTATAAGTTTCATATTATTTCCTTTTCAAAAGCCGCAAAGTCCGCTCCCCTCGGGGTGCGGACGGCGGTAGTTATTTTTTCGGGTTTACGATATCCCGCCAGCCGAGGTCGCCTCTTTCGAGCGCCATCACTATTATCTCGGCCGTGGCCGCGTTGGTCGCGACGGGGATGTTATGCATATCGCAAAGTCTTAAAAGCGAGGACTGGTCGGGGTCGGAGCCGTTTTGCGAAAGCGGGTCGCGAAAATAGATGAGAACGTCTATTTCGTTATAGGCAATTCGCCCCGCTATCTGCTCGTCGCCGCCGTGGACGCCGCTCAAAAACGACTGTATCTTAAGGCCCGTGGCCTCCGACACAAGCTTTGCCGTGGTCCCCGTGGCGCAAAGGTTATGTCGGCTCAAAATGCCGCAATACGCTATGCAGAACTGCACCATAAGCTCTTTTTTCTTGTCGCTTGCTATAAGCGCGATATTCATAATATATTCCCTCTTTCTTACCAGAAACGGTAAAGCGGCGTTTTCGCACCGGTGATACGCTTGGCAATGTTTTTGACGGCTATGGCCTGTTTTTTAGCCTTTTTGGAGTCGACGGCAAGCTCGCCTCTGTTGTATCTGACCGATACGGCGGGGTCCTCGGGGATAAGTCCCAGAAGCTTAACGCCGACGGTGTCTATAATATCGTCGATATTGAGGAGCCATGACTTTTTTATCTCCTTCGGGCGGACGCGGTTGACGGCGAGATAAATGTCGTCCACCCCGCATTCGCGAAGGAGCGACGCCGTCCTCTCGCAGTCGCGGACGGCCGAGTTTTCGGGGGTGGTCACTAAGACCGCCGAGTCGCAAAGCTTCGCGGCGACCTTAAAGCCTCTGCCCACTCCCGCGGGACAGTCGATGATTATATACTCGTATTCCTCTTTAAAGTCCTCAATGAGCTTTTCAAGGCTTTCTTCCGGGATGTCTGAAAAGTCGGCAAACTGCGCGCCGCCGAGAAAGTAAAGATTTTTATGAAGCGGGTGGACGGCTATGGCCTGCCCGGCGGGCGTTTCGCCCGAGACGACGTCGGCGAGGTCGAAGGGCGAGGAGTCCTGCATGCCGAGCGCGAGGTCGAGGTTGCGGAGTCCGACGTCGAGGTCGACGGCGAGCGTTTTTTTATTCAGATCGGAAAGCGCGGCCGAGACGTTTGCCGAGAAAAATGTCTTCCCGACGCCGCCCTTTCCGGACAAAACCGATATTACTCTTGCCAAGCCTCTGTTCCCTCCCGTTTCCGACGCCGAAAAAGGCGTTCGGCGCATATTTATTATATAATAACATAAAATAAGATTTAAGTAAACCGTTTTTTATGATATTTCACGATATTTTCAGCCTTTTACGGTCCGAGCTCGCCCAAAAGGCACATGACCGCCGCCGTCACGGCGACGGCCGCCGTCTCGGTGCGAAGGATGCGGCGCCCGAGCGTCACGGGAAAAACGCCTTTGTTTTGGCAAAGTTCTGCCTCTTTTTCGCTTATGCCGCCCTCGGCTCCGATTATAAAGGCGAAGTCGCCCGAAAAGGCTCCGACCGCCTCTTTAAGACTCTTTTTCCGCTCTTTTTCGTAAAGCAAAAAGCCGTCGGAAACGCCCTCAAGCGCCGACGCGAGCGACGGAAATATCGACACTTCGGGCGTAATGAGCCTTCCCGACTGCTCCGAGGCCGAAGCCGCCACTCTCGAAAGCCTTTCGGCTTTTGCTTTACGCTGTTTTTCGTCAAGTTTTACGACGCTTCTGTCGGACATAAAAAAACGTATCTCGAAAATGCCGAGCTCGGTGCATTTCTGCGTAATAAACTCGCTTTTGTCGCCCTTCGGAAAGCCCTGAATAAGCGTGATTCTGCGGCGCGGCTCGACGCCCTCCGCCTCTGCGCGGACGGCCGAAAGCACGGCCTTTTCCGAGTCGATCGAGGTTATGACGGCGTCATAACAAAAGACGCCGTCGGTAAGCGCGACGCGGTCGCCCGTCTTTACGCGAAGCGAGCGGGTCAGGTGAATATAATCCTCTCCGTCTATGACGGCTTTTCCGTCGTGGACGACGGCGAAAAATCTTTGCATCAGTTATTCTCCAAAAGCGCCGCGACGGCGTCGCCCATTTCCGAGGTGGAGACGAGCTTTTCCGCGCCCGTGTAAACGTCGGCGGTCCTGTATTTTGTAAGCGCGGCGGCGACGGCGTTTTCAACGGCCTTCGCCTCGGCTTTGAGTCCGAAGGTGGTCCCTGTCATCATCGCGGCCGAAAGTATCGTCGCAACGGGGTTGGCTTTTCCCGTCCCCGCTATGTCGGGCGCCGAGCCGTGAATGGGCTCGTAAAGTCCGAAGCCGCCCTCGCCGAGCGACGCCGACGGAATAAGGCCTATAGAACCCGTCAAAACCGCCGCCTCGTCGGAGAGAATATCTCCGAACATATTTTCGGTGACTATTACGTCGAAGGCGTAAGGCGCCCTCACGAGCTGCATCGCGGCGTTGTCTACGAGCATTACGCTCTTTTCTATATCGGGATAATTCCCGCCGATTTCGTAAAACCTCTTACGCCAGAGCGCCGAGGTCTTCAAGACGTTCGCCTTGTCGACAAGGCAGATCTTTTTTCCGCGGCTGCCCGCAAGTTCGAAGCCGACCTTCAAGAGCCTGTCTATCTCCTCTTCGGAGTAGACGCACTCGTCGAGAGCGACGGCCCTGCCGCCCGAAACGCTTTCGCTCTTTTTTCCGAAATATATGCCGCCCGTAAGCTCGCGGACAATGACAAGGTCTATGCCTTTATCCCTGATATCGGCTCTTATCGGGCTTGCGAACGCGAGCGGCGGAAAGAGCTTCACGGGACGAAGGTTGGCGTATAGCGAAAGGGCCTTTCTTATGCCGAGCAAGCCCTTTTCCGGACGTTTTTCCGGCGGCATGGCGTCCCACTTCGGGCCGCCTACGGCGCCGAGCATCACCGCGTCGGCGGCTTTGCATCCCGCCACGGTCTCGTCGGGAAGCGGAAGGCCGTAATTATCTATGGCGTAGCCGCCTATCGGCAGGTCTGTGTATTCAAAGGTATGCCCGAATTTTTTTCCGACGGCGTTTAATACCTTTACCGCCTCGTTTATTATTTCGGGGCCGATGCCGTCGCCTTTCAGAAGGGCGATATTCATTTTCATTTGTTTCCCTCTTTCCCGCAAAGCATTTCCAGAAGTCCGCCCGAGGCTATAATATCTTTTATATACGGCGGGAACGGCGCGGCGGCAAAGCTTTTCCCCGTTGTTTCGTCGTATATCACGCCCGCGTCGAAGTCGGCCGATATCACGTCGCCCTCGGCTATTTCCGCCGCGGCGGCGCACTCGACTATCGGAAGTCCGATATTTATGGCGTTTCTGTAAAAAATGCGGGCGAAGCTTTCGGCGATGACTAAAGATACGCCCGCCGCCTTTATGGCCTTCGGCGCGTGCTCTCTCGACGAGCCGCAGCCGAAGTTTTTGCCCGCGACAATCACGTCGCCCGCCCTGACTTTATTTACGAATTCACGGTCGGCGTCCTCCATGCAATGGGCCGCAAGCTCCGAAGGCTCGGTGAGATTCAGGTATCTCGCGGGGATTATAACGTCGGTGTCGATATTGTCGCCGAAGCGAAAAACCCTGCCAAGTTTCACTTTCATTTTGTCACCTCCGAAGGATCGCAAATATATCCCGCCAGGGCCGACGCGGCCGCCGTTTCGGGTGAGGCGAGATAGACCTCCGACTTTACGTGTCCCATACGGCCGACGAAGTTTCGGTTGGTGGTCGAAACGCACCTTTCGCCCTCGGCAAGAATGCCGAGATGTCCGCCGAGGCACGGTCCGCAGCTTGGCGCAGAGATTATGAAGCCGCTGTCGGCAAAGGTCGAAAGCGTGCCGTCCGCAAGCGCTTCTTTATATATCCTTTGCGTCGCGGGAATAACTATCGCTCTCACGCCCGCGGCGACCTTTTTGCCTTTTAGCAAAGCGGCGGCGCGGTGAAGGTCGCCGAGTCTGCCGTTGGTGCAGGAGCCTATCACGACCTGATCGATTTTTATATTTTTAAGTTCACTTGCCGCCCTCACGTTTGAAGGCAGGCTCGGGCAGGCGACGGTCGGGACAACCTCCCCGAGATTGATTTTGACAGTTCCCGAATAGTCGGCGTCCTTGTCCGCCTTAAACACTTTCGGCTCCTTCGCGCCGTGGGATTTCAAATATTCAAGCGTCTTTCCGTCGGCCTCGAAAACGCCGTTTTTGGCGCCCGCTTCAATAGCCATATTGCATATCGTAAAGCGGTCTTCCATCGAAAGCGTCGCCGCGCCCTCGCCCGTAAACTCGAGCGAGCGGTATGCCGCGCCGTCGACGCCGATCTCGCCGATAAGCGAAAGCACGACGTCCTTTCCCGAGGTGTATTCCGGAAGCCTTCCCGAAAGCTCTGCTTTTATAGTCTCCGGGACTTTCAGCCACGTCTTTCCCGATACGGCCGCGGCGGCCATATCGGTCGAGCCGACGCCCGTCGAAAAAGCGCCGACGGCGCCGTAGGTGCAGGTGTGGGAGTCGGCGCCTATCACGAGGTCGCCCGCCGTCACCGCTCCGATCTCCGACAAAAGGGCGTGTTCTATGCCGCCATCCGCGCCCTCGAGGCATCTGATGCCGTATTTTTTGCAGTATTCCCTTATCACGCGGCAGTTTTCGGCCGAGAGAATGTCTTTATTCGGGGTGAAATGGTCAAGCACGAAGACGGTCTTCTCAGGGACGCCCGGCCTAAGACCGTATTTTTCCAAAAGCTTTACGGCAAGTATTCCCGTTATGTCGTTAGCCATGACGAGATCGAGCGGGACGGTGACGAGGTCGCCCGCCTTCACTTCTTTTCCCGCCGCGGCGGAAAGCAGTTTTTCGGTTAAAGTCATATCAAAGCTCCTTCCCGTAAAGCTGGAGGTAATAGTCGTAGGCGTCGGCGAGAGCGTTGGCGCTCGCCTGTATGACGTCGACCGACGCCGCGACGGTCGACCAGTTTCTGCTTCCGTCGGTGGAGTCTATAAGCACCGCGACGGTCGCCGCCGTAGCCGATTCGGGCGTCATGACCCTGACCTTGTAGTCGACGAGGTGCACCGCCGCAAGCCGCGGAAACTCGGCCGCCACGGCCTCCCTTATCGCCTTGTCGAGCGCGTGGACGGGGCCTATGCCCGTTGCCGACGCAGTCTTCTTTTCGCCGCCCACGGAAATGGTGATATCGGCCGTGGAGGCGCAGACGCCGAGGGCGTAGTTTTCTTCGATGTCAAAGCTTTCGAGGCTGAAAAAGTCCTTATACCTGCCGAGTTCTTTTCGCACAAGAAGGTCGAGGCTCGCCTCGGCCGCCTCGAAGCGGTAGCCCGAGTCCTCGAGCTTTTTGATCTTCTCGATAAGACGCGAAACGGCGGGGTCGTCCTTCGTCAAGGACGGCTCGACCTTTCTCGCGGCAAAGAGCGCCGCGGCTCTGCCCGAGACGTTCGAGAAGAGATACCTTCTCTCGTTTCCGACGGCGTCGGGCGGGATATGCTCGAACGACTCGCTTTTTTTCATGACGGCGTCGATGTGCATTCCGCCCTTGTGGGCGAAGGCGGAATTGCCGACGTAGGGCTTTCCCTTCCACACCGACATATTCGAAATCTGCGCCACGCGGCGGCAGACGGAGTAAAGACTTTTCAGTTTTTCACGGCCTATCGTCCCGATACCGAGTTTAAGTTCGAGATTCGGAATAAGACTCGAAAGCTCGGCGTTTCCGCACCTTTCGCCGACGCCGAGAAGCGTCCCCTGGACGTGCGAGGCGCCCGCCTCTACGGCGGCCATGGTGCCGGCGACGGCGAGGCCCATATCGTTGTGGCAATGGATGCCGACGGGTTTTTTCGTCGACTTCAAAGCGGCCTTTACGCCTTTCGCTATCTCTTCGGGAAGGCTTCCGCCGTTTGTGTCGCAAAGGCAGATTATATCGGCGCCCGCATCAGAGGCGGCCTTAAGGCATTCGAGCGCGTATTTACGGTTGCTTTTCAAGCCGTCGAAAAAGTGCTCGGCGTCGAATATCACCTCGCGTCCCGCCGTCTTCAGAAAAGCGACGCTTTCCTTTATCATCGCGAGGTTTTCTTTTAAGCTTACGCCGAGTATCTTTTCGGCCTGCATATCGTAACACTTGCCGAAAACAGAGACGGCGGGGGTGTCCGCGCAAAGCGCGGCGCGGAGGTTCTCGTCGTCTTCGGCCGCCGTCTCTTTCCTTCGCGTGCTGCAAAAAGCGACGAGCCTCGCCGACAGCCTTTCCCCCTTCATCCTCTCGAAAAAGGCGCGGTCGGTCTCGTTCGAGAAGGGATTGCCGCCCTCGATATAATCTATCCCGAGGGCGTCAAGCTCTTTGGCTATCTTGATTTTATCTTCGACGGAATAACTTATGTCTTCGCTCTGCGTTCCGTCTCTCAAAGTAGTGTCAAGTATTTTGACTTTACGGTTATCCGTCATCTTTTTCTTCCCGTTTCAGGCCGCTTACTGACGGTCCCTCTCGTAAAAATATTTGTTTTCAGCGTCGAGATAGGCTAAAATGCTCGACTCGATAACGTCGGGCGAAACGCCGCGGCCGACGTAGATTTTATCGGCGATTTTCAGCTTGACCGTCACTTCGCCGAGGGCGTCCTCGCCTTCGGTCACCGAGCGGATCTTGTAGCTTTCGAGCTTGGCGCCCGCCGCCGTCAGCTTTTCGACCGCCTTGTAGGCGGCGTCGACGGGGCCCTCGCCTATTCCGCTCTCTTCGAGCGGCGCGCCGTTATAAAGGAGGCGTAAAACGCAGTTGGAGGTTATGGTGTTTCCGCAGTTTACGACGAAGCGGTCGAGCGTGTAGGTCTCTTTTATCTTCAGAATATCGTTGTAAATGAGCGCCTCGAGGTCGATGTCGGAGACCTTCTTTTTGCGGTCGCAAAGCGCCTTGAACTTTTCGAAGGCGTCGTCAAGCTTGGAGTCGTCCAGCCTGAAGCCGAGCTCGCCTATTTTTTCGGCGAAGGCGTGACGTCCCGAATGCTTGCCGAGCACGATGTCGCTTTTGACGACGCCGACCGACTCGGGCGTCATTATCTCGTAGGTCTCGCGGTTTGCGAGCACTCCGTGCTGATGTATGCCCGCCTCGTGCGCGAAGGCGTTTTCACCGACTATCGCCTTGTTTGGCGTGACGCTTACGCCGACGATCTTCGAGAGCAGTTTGCTCGTCCTGTAAAGCTGACGGGTGTTTACCGCCGTCTCGCAGCCGAAGGCCGCGCCTCTCGTCGCTATCGCCATTACGACCTCCTCGAGCGCGGCGTTGCCCGCCCTCTCGCCTATGCCGTTGACGGCGCATTCTATCTGCGCGGCGCCGCCCGCGAGAGCCGCTATGCTGTTTGCGACGGCCATGCCGAGATCGTTATGACAATGTGCCGAGACGATGACCTTTTCAATGCCCTTTACGTTTTCAAAAAGATAACGGAAAAGCGCCTCGGTCTCGTCGGGGGTGGAATATCCGACGGTGTCGGGGATGTTTATCCTCGTCGCGCCCGCCTTTATGACCCCTTCGAGCACGCGGACGAGAAACTCGCGGTCGCTTCTGAAGGCGTCCTCGGCCGAGAACTCGACGTCGCTCACCTTGCTTTTCGCGAAGGCGACCATTTCTGCTGAAAGACTCAAAACGTCCTCGGGCTTCATTTTGAGTTTATACTCCATATGGACGGGCGAGGTGGCTATAAAGGTATGTATGATGGGGAGCTCGGCGCCTTTAAGGGCGTCGGCGGCCGCCTCTATGTCTTTTCTGTT
>JAEEGL013167399.1_pt1 | contig 19790 bp, 15 predicted proteins | sample 9134231 | NCBI WGS metagenome assembly JAEEGL01 (sample SAMN16246548, study PRJNA631951) | gut metagenome | biome: gut microbiome; feature: rumen; material: fiber-attached | host: Bos | place: Iran: Karaj | collected 2018-10 | reverse complement strand
TGTTTCAAAATTGCTTCGCACCTCAAAAATTCAGATTTCGGTGTTAAAACAAGGCAAAAAGCGCAGGAATACTTTGTGTATTCCGAGCATTTTTAACGCAGTTTTACGCCGAAGGATGTTTTTTGAGGCTGTTAAATCCCTAAGTTGCGCGCCCTAAGACTGCCGTTTTTAAAAACATGTTTTTATACTATCAGGTCGCAGACGAGGTCGCTGAACTCGCCGGGGTTTTCAATGTCTATGCCGCTGATGAGGCAGGCGGAGTTGTAGAGGAGTTTCGCGTATTTCGCGACGGAATCCTTGTCGCTGCCGTAAAGAGCGGTGAGTTTTTCGGCGATTTTATGGTCGGAGTTTATTTCGAGAGTAAGCTGCGCCTTTATTTTTTCGCCGAAATGCTGAGAGTTTATGACCTTTTCCATCTCGGTTGAAATGTCGCTGCCGCTTGTAAGGGTAACGGGATGGTTGCCGAGGCGGTTGGAGAATCTGACGGCGGTGACTTTATCGCCGAGGGATTCCTTGATGAAGTCGAGGAGTTCCTTTGAATTCTCGTTTTTTTCCTCAACGGCTTTTTTGTCCTCCTCCGTGCCGATATCCAGCCCGTCGGTGCAGATATTTATGAATTCTTTGCCGTCAAAGTCGCGCATCATCTTGAAGGTGAACTCATCTATGTCGTTTGTGAGCATAAGCACTTCCATACCCGCGGCTTTTACCGCCTCGGTCTGAGGAAGCATTTCAATTTTGGAAACAGTCTCGCCGCAGGCGTAGTAGATACCCTTCTGGCTTTCGGGCATACGGTCCTTATACTCGCTCAAAGTGACATATTCGCCGTCGTTTGTGGATTTGAATATAAGCAGGTTCTGCAGGGTTTCCTTCGCCATTCCGTAGCTCGTGTAGATTCCCGCTTTGAGTTGAACGCCGAACGCCTCAAAGAATTTGATGTAATTCTCACGGTCGTCCTTTAGCATTTTCTCAAGCTCGGTCTTTATTTTTCTTTCAATGTTTTTCGCTATTACTTTCAGCTGGCGGTCGTGCTGAAGAAGCTCGCGGGAAATGTTGAGCGAAAGGTCGGGGCTGTCAACAAGACCTCTGGCGAAATTGAAATAATCGGGCAGAAGCTCGGCGCATTTTTCGGTTATCATAACGCCGTTTGAATAGAGCGCGAGCCCCTTTTCGTAATCCTTTGAATAGTAGTTGAAGGGCGCGCGGGAGGGAATGTAGATGAGCGAATCGTAGGTGGGAACGCCCTCGTTTTTGGAGTGAATAACCTTGAGCGGCGCCTCAAAATCGTAAAACTTTTCGGAGTAGAAATTGTTGTACTCCTCCTCGGTTACCTCGTTTTTGTTCTTGCGCCAGATGGGAACCATACTGTTGAGCTGACGGTCCTCATAGACGGTCTCATACTCGGTGGGCTTGTCCTCCTCGCCCTCCGCCTTCTCCTTGGGAACGCGGTTTTCGCAGTTCATAACAATAGGATAGCGGATGTAGTCGGAATACTTTTTGACAAGATTCGTTATTTCATATTCCTCGAGGAATTCGGAATATTTCTCATCCTCGGTGTCGTCTTTAAGATATAATGTAATGACTGTTCCGTGGTCGGCGGGGGAATCGCATTTTTCAATCGAATAGCCCTCAACACCGTCGGATATCCAGCGGTTCGCCTGATCCGCACCGGACGCGCGGCTTTCCACGACAACCCTTTTGCTGACCATAAACGCCGAATAGAAGCCGACGCCGAACTGACCGATTATTTCTATATCGGTCTTCTTTTCCTCGTTCTCATTCTCGTTTTTGAAATCGAGCGAGCCGCTTTTCGCTATTGTGCCGAGATTGGTTTCAAGTTCCTCGGCGGTCATACCGCAGCCGTTGTCTATAATGGCGAGAGTGCGGTCCGCCTTGTTGGGCTCAATGCGGATTGTGTAGTCCTCACGCACCATGCCCGTATCCTTGCCGAACGAGTTGTAATACTGCTTGTCGAGCGCGTCGCTTGCGTTGGAGATAAGCTCGCGAAGGAAAATTTCCTTGTGTGTATAGATGGAGTTTATCATCATATCGAGCAGTTTTTTCGACTCTGCCTTAAACTGTTTTTTTCTCATATAAAACACTCCTTATCAAATAATTTCGTCCGTAAAAAAGAAAATGTTAGCACTCGCAACGGTCGAGTGCTAACATGTATTTTAATACTTTTTTTGTGAAAATCAAGTGTTTTTTCAAAAATTAACACATTTGTAATAAATCAGCGCTTGAGCGCGTTTCTGATTTTTTCCCTGAGCTTTTCGAAATTGCTCATCTCCTCGCTGACTCTGCTTTCAACCATCGGGAATTCACGGAACATACGGCTTTTTTTGGCACCCCTGGTGATAAGACCCGTTGAAAGATTGGCGAAGGATGTTTTGAGTTCCTCAACGCGGTTGTTGAACTCAGCCCTGCCGCCTTCGATCTTGTCGCCCAGTTCCGCTATTTCGCCCTCGCCCATGGCAAGAATGGCGTCAACCGTGGTGCCGAGGCGGTCGGAGACCTCTTCGCGCAGTTTTCTGACCTTGTCGACAAATTCGCGCACATCGAGCGCCTTGCGGACAGCGTCGATTACATCGATTGCGAATATGACGAGAATAACGGCAACGGAGATATAGACGAGTTTAGCGGGAATGCGGCTGAAATAGCCGTCCACAAACGGGAAAATGAGATAGTTGAAAATAACGGAACTCAAGCCCCAGTAGATTGAATGCTTGAAGCAGATTCTTCCGTTTATGTTGAGGAAGCAGGTTGAGTAATCCCACCAGCGGGAATGAAAGAGTTTTTCCATAATGAGACTTACGGAATACTCAACGATATCCGCCAGCACAAGCCCCGCGAGGAACACGGCGACAAAGTCGAAATCGATTGTATGACCCGCGATTGTCACGGGATAGGAAAAGTGGTTTTTAATCGGCTGAGTGAATATTATGAACACGAGCGCTCCCGAGCCGTATATCGGGCAGAGAGGACCTGTGAGGAAGCCCCTGTTGACCCATCTGCCCGGTCTTATCGAGCAGTAGATTGACTCAAACAGCCAGCCCGCCGCGCTGAAAAAGAAGAAATACAGCACATAGCGCGCCACAGTTTCAAAATGCATAATTACTTACCTGCTTTTTTGTTTTTCTGACAGATGAGAAGCTCCATACCCGCGCAGTATTTGTCCGCCACGCAGAGGATAAATCCCTCCTTGTATTTCGGAGGTGTGGGAGTGAGGGGCCACATATGGCGCCTTATGAGGTTCTCGGTTTTTTCGTCGAGGCCTCCGCAAAGCTCCCTCGCGTTTTTAACGGCAAAGCCCGGATGGCGGTAGCCGTGAAGGCGGTGGCCGCCGTGCTTTTCGTGCCAGTCGTAATAAAATAAATCGTGCATAACGCCGGCGCGCGCGGTGGTGCGGTAGTCAAGCCCATAGTGCTTCGTAAGGGCGTAAGCCATATAGGACACGCTTTTTATGTGGCGCAGACGGTTAATGGTGTCGTGCTGAACGAACTGCGCAAGGGATTTAACCTCGTCGGTCGCAAGAAGATCGCCCGCGCAGTCGTAAAAATCGGAATCCTTTTCGGGATTCAGATGAAGCGAATGCTCATAGATATCCCTGAAATACTCAAAAATCATACCTTGATTATTCTTCCTTCTTTTCGAGGTTTTGCTTCGGGCGCATCGCCTTTACGGTGACCGAGGGCGCAGTTGCCGATGCCGACATATTCGTCGCCCAGGCCCCATTTCGCTTTGAGCGCCCTGCCCTCCTCGCTGTCGAACACCTCTTTCGCGCGGTGAATCCAGATTGAGTCAACACCCAGCGAGCAGGCGGCGTTTAAAAGATTGCCCATAACGAGGCTTCCGTCCTCGAGATAGGTGAACCTGTTTCTGTCGGCGAAAACAACAACAACGGTTTTAGCGCCGTAGAACGGGTCGCTGTCTGTGCCGAGAACGGCGGCGTTGAGTTTTGAAATGAGGTTGACGGTTTCAATGTCGTTTACCGCTGCCATCACGGTTGCCTGGCAGTTCATGCCCGACGGGGCGTAAAGCCCTGCTTTAAGTATTTCATCAAGCGTGTCGCCGGTAATCTGACTGCCGTCAAAATCGCGCACGCTTCTTCTTGAAATGAGAGTGTTAATTGTTTCGTTCATATTATCGCCCTTTATTTTTTCAGAATATCGACAAAGCCCTTGTAGCCGAACACTCTTACATTGAAGTCGTTCAGACCCTTGAGAGCGTTTGTGAGGCCGTCGTTTCCGCCGTCCTCCGACTCGGTGTATACGCCGAGGGTTACAAGCATTTTGCGGTAGTTCTCAATAATTTGGTCGTCCGCTTCGCGGTTGTTTATTGTGCGCGCGGCCATTTCGTTGACAGCGGCGGTGTTCTCATCGATAAGCGTCTGCTGTTCGGCTGTGGGGGTGTTGGTTTCAAGCCAGGTGTTGAGATCGGGAATATAGCTTCTCTTGAGCCTCTTGAGGTCTCGGGAATCGTTGAATCTCGGGAAGGTGTCCTCGCAGTCCGCCGAGCTTGTTATGTGGCCGAGGGCGAGTTCGAAAGCGAGTTTGAGGGCTGTGTTGTTGTTTTCAAGTTCGTGCTTCTGACCGTAGAAGAGCCAGACATTGTCGGGGAAATAGCAGGTTGAAAGGTCAACCGATTTGTCGGGAGTGATGTAGGCGCTGTCGTGCGAGGCGAGGTAGTCCTCATCAAGCTGTTCGCCCGCCTTCGCGAAGGTGGCGCCCGTTGCGGTTGAGGAAATCTGGATTATCTCATCCGAGTTTGTGGTGGTTGTGCTTTCCATAAATTTAAAGAACTCATAGTCGCTGCTGTAGCCGCCGAATTCGAGACCGTAGCCCGCGATGTAATAAAATTCAACACCGTGCTCGCTGTTCAACTCTTTGAGGGTCTCCTCAAGGTGCTGCTGGTTCTCATAGTATTTATCGGTCATCTCGGTAATATAAGCGAGTTCCTCGTTGCCCTCAAGGCGCATTTTTCTGAAGGATTCATATCTTTCGCAGGGAACCATAACGAGCAGTGAGGGAGTTTTCATAACGAGGTTTTCAATAACGGAATTGAGTATTTCGTCAATCACGCTTCTGAGGGTCGCTTTGGGGAAAATGCGCAGAACGCCGTTTACGAGATAGCCCCAGGGCTCGCCGATGAGGTCGGCGACAATGCCGTCGTAGAGTTTCTGCGGAGCGTCCTCGGCGTATTTCTGCTCAACGAGGTCGGCAATGACATCGCTGCCGTCCCATGCGCCGACTATGCTGACAACTCTCGCCACCTTCTCCTCGGTGCCGTGCTCCTGAAGATAAGCCCTCACGACGGAGGCACCCATGCTCATCGGAACAAGCACTACCTTGTCCTTACCCGTCTGGGCAAGAACCACATCGTTTATGAAGGTGTTCAGTTCCTCGGCGTTTCTGTAGGGGAACGAAAAAGCCGAATAGTTGAAGCAGTAAAGCATATCCTCACCGATGTCGCCTATAACCTCTTCGCAGGGAATTGTGCGGTAGAAGTTTTCATACTGCTCCTCGGTCATCTGTGACACGGGATAGTTGCAGCGCGGGGTTACGACATTTTCGGGAAGATTGCCGTTTTCGTCAATTATATTGTAGGTGAACAGCTCGTTTACAAGATCGTCGCAGGCGTCCTTGCTGATGAAATTGTGACCCGTGACCACGGTCGCGAGAAGTCCGCCCAGAATACGGAGAATCGAAACATAGGTAACAATATCCTTGAAGGCGAAGCTGAAATCGTTGCAGAAAAGGTTCCAGCGTGCCACAGCCCTGTCGGTTGAGTTTTCAGCAACATCCGCCTTCGCGTCCTCAACGGTGTTGTAGAGATAACTGTAGGACTGACCTATTCCCGTTACAAAAATAATGGGATAAATATCCTCTGCTGCGTCGCCCGCCGACGGATTTTCCGTGACCGGGGCTTCTTCGGCGTTCACAACGCCCGCCACGGCAAGCATTGAAACAAGCATTGCTACGCAGAGCAATACGGCTGTAAGTTTTTTCATTCGGAATTCCCCTTTCTGAATGTAAAAAAAGATTATCTTAAATATTATATCTTTACTTAAAGTAAAAGTCAACAGCCCGAGGGCGCGAGGGTGACGGCAAAATCGAACTCCTTTTCGGAAAATTCCGTGTCGGGGCTCAGTTGCGGAAGTTTGCAGTCTATATTCACAAATGTTCTGCCCGTGTCGGTAAGTTCGTCATCGTGCGCGGTGTTTATTATTGTCGCGTCATCATAGGGGATCGCCTTGAAGCAGAAGCTCTCATCCGTGAAAAACTCGATTTTCGCCTTTTCGCCGCTCACGCAGGCATAGCGCGTGCCGAAATGGGAGGAACACTCCTGAGGTCTTATATAGTGCTCGTAATCCTTTTCGGGAGAGGTACGGTAAAGCGACAGCCGGGCTGCCCTATGCCTTTCGGAATAACTTTCAATCGGACCGTAACCGAGGTAAGTCGTTTTGTCAAAGCTCTTATCCATAACAAGCGAGAGCCCGAAACGCGGGAGCGCGGGAGCGTTGTGGCAGACGGACGCCTTTATGCCGATTCCGACAGCGCCGCCGGGTGTGAAAATGTAATTTACCTTCGCCTTCACCGCGGGCGGCATCGCCGCCGACCCGAGCGATATATCGGCTGTGATTATGACATTTCCGCCGTCTTTTGATACCGACACACCGTAGGTCTTCTGCCTTATTCTGTCGTATCTCGCGCGTTTCCACACATCGACAAGGTGGGGTGTGCTGTAAACGGGTGCGCGGTAAATGCTCAGCGAGAGCGGCTCTTCGAGCAGCTGACAGCCACCCGCCTTTATGCCCGAGATTTTCCCGGTTACACGGTCAAAGGAATATTCCGTATCGCCGCACTGCACAATAATATCCGTGCGGGTTTCGGTGAAAGTGACCTCGTTCTCTTTTTCAGGGCGGAAAACGGGATTTTCATCTGAGAGGACAAACTGCGCAAAACCTGTTTCATAGCCCTTTTCAGCCCATAAGGTGCCGTTTTTCTGCCTTACATAAACATTGAGAGTCGTAAAACCGCCGGGGATTATTTCATCGAAAAGATTGTATTTTTCACTCTCTCCCGCTTCGATATTCGGTTGTTCGATTTTACCGTTCATAAACGGACAGCCGTTTTTCTCAACGGTCCATTCGATTGAAAGGTCGGAAAAGTCCGTGAAATACCGCTTGTTCTTAACGGTGATCGCGCCGCTTTCATAAGATATTTCAAAGGGCTCGTACGCCTTTTTCATATCGTAATAACCCGGTCTCGGAGAGCGGTCCGGATAGACAAGCCCGTCCAGGCAGTAAACGCCGTCGTTGGGCCAGTCGGCGAAATCGCCGCCGTAACGGTATTTCGGGTTTTCCTCTGTGCCGATATTCACGGCGTGGTCGCCGTATTCCCAGACGCAGCCGCCGAAATATTTGTCATATTTTTCGAAGCCGTCCCAGTGTTTGTAAATGCTGCCCGTGCTCATACTGTCAACATATTCGCAGTAGAAAAACGGCTTTCTGAGTGAATCGTTTTCAAGGTATTCTTTGAGATACTCCGTTGAAGCGTACATACGGCTTTCGACATCGGAGATATCCGAAAAATCCTTGCCGAGCCGCGCGGCGTATTCGAGATGAGCGTTTTCGTAGTGGATAACGGCGTTTTCGCGCCTTGACCGGATATAATCAGCCATAGCCCTGTGGTTTTCGCCGCAGCCCGATTCGTTGCCGAGCGACCACATTATTACGCAGGGATGGTTTTTATCCCTTTCAAAAAGGAGCTTCGCCCTGTCAACGCACGCCTCTTTATACTCGGGGCTGTCGGTAAGATGCGCCCAGTAATCCCAGTACCAGTCGCCGAAATTGTAGCCCATACCGTGAGTCTCAAGGTCCGCCTCATCGCAGACCATAAAGCCCAGGCGGTCGCACATTTCAATGAAGCGCGGGTCGTTGGGATAGTGCGAGGTGCGGATTGTATTGACATTCGCTCGTTTTAAACTGTATAGTTCCCTGAGCATCTGCTCCTCACTCACATAATAGCCTGTTTCGGGGTTGAAATCGTGGCGGTTTACGCCCTTCGCTTTGACCTTCGCTCCGTTTAAAAGCACAACGGAATCCTTTATTTCAAAGCGTCTGAAACCGACGGGAATCGAAATATACTCGCTGCCCGAATGAAGGGTGAGAGTGTATAAAACCGGTGTTTCGAAGTTCCAGAGAACGGGGTTGTCAATTCTGATTTCCCTGTTTTCGCCCTCATATACGGTTTCACCCTGCGGGGATATGAGTTTTAAATCACAGCCGTTTACGCCGCTTACATTCACTTCAAGGCGGGCCGGGTCAAGGGTTTCGGAGACATCCGCGATTATATCGATATCCTCTATATGCTCCGCATCGCGCTCGAGGATATAAACCTCGCGGAAGATGCCCGAGAGGCGGAAGAAATCCTGATCCTCAAAATATGTGCCGTCGCAGTGCTTTACGACGAGCGCCTCAAAGGTGTTTTTGCCGTTTTTAAGATATGCCGTTATGTCAATTTCAGCCGTAGCGTGGCTCACCTGACTGTAGGCGGCGAAGGAGCTGTTTACCCAGAGATAAAAGCAGGATGAAACGCCCTCGAAAACGATGTAGTATTTTTTGCCGTCCGCGGGGGTGAAAGCGACGCTTTTTCTGTAAAGCCCGCAGGGAACAACATCCGGAATATGGGGCGGGTCAACGGGGAAGGGATAATCCTGATTTATGTAATTCGGCTTGTCGTAATTTCTGTCAACATACATCTGCCAGGAGCGCGGAACATCGATTTTATCGGGGCAGACCGCGCACGCCGGAAAAGAGGGCGATTCGATATCCACCCTCGCGGCGTTCTCAAAAAAAGCAAAATCCCACTCGCCGCAAAGCGAAGTGAAGCGCCCCGAATTCTCACGCGGCAAAAGGGATTTTTCTTCGTTTTCAAACGGTATAAAATACGCGCGCGGCTCCTCACATCCGATGTGAAGAGCGCCCGCGATTTCGTGATAACGCTTTAACTGAGGCATAACTATCCTCCCGTTTTTCAGTCTTTTATGAAATCGATTATTTTTACGGCGTCATTGTAGCCCTTGTTATAGAGCGCCTCGAGTTTTTCCCTGTCTCTTGTAAGGGTTTTCATTCCGCAGAGACTGTCCGGCGCGATAACAAGCGCCCTGCCCTCGCGCTCATAGGCGAGCAGTTTCTGAACGGCGCCGTTATAGTCCTCACACCTCGTTTCGAGGCATTCGGCGATTTTAGGATATTTCCTTCTTATAACAGAGCCGACATGTTTGTATTTGCTCGAGGTTTTCGGCTCGCTTACGGGAGTTGTGAGAATAACAACGACCTTGTCGCAGCCGTCCTCAAACGCCTTTTCAACGGGTATGGGATTGGTGACCCCGCCGTCAAAGCAGAACCTGCCGTTTACGGTATAGCCGCCGCAGATGAGCGGCAGCGCGCAGGACGCCTTGAAAGCTGTAAGATTGTTCCTTGTGATTACGCTTTTGTCAAAATAAATCTGCCTGCCTGTTTCGGCGCCCGTGCAGGCTATGACGCCCTTGCCGTCATACCTGAAAAAGGTGTCAAAATCAAAGGGGTCCTCGCCGTTTTCGTTCGAGAGCACGTCATAGACATAGTCGAGATTCAGAAAGTGGCCGTGTTTTATGATGTTTCCGACGCTCATATATTCCTTGCGGAAGGCGTAGTCGAGGTAGAACCTGCGGGTGCGGCCTCTCTGCCCCGCGGCGTAGGTGAAAAGATTCGCCGTGCCCGCGGAGATTCCGAGCAGATAGTCAAATTCAATTTTTTCATCAAGGCATCTGTCGAGCACGCCGCTGCCGTAAACATCGCGCTGGCCGCCGCCGACATCAATTATTCCCGTCATTTTATTCTCCTTTGTTGTGCGGGCACACACTCATACATATTCCGCACACCGCGCCTCTGCCGATGTGGTGAAAGGCGCGTTTCATATATTCGCTGCATTTCTGCGGGTCAAAGATATCCTCTCTGACCGTACCCGGCTCCCATTTGCCGCCCTTTATCGCCCCGGCGGGGCAGGCATCGACACAAAGGTTGCACTCGCCGCACATATCGACATAAGTGACTTCGCTCAGGTCAAACGGGCAGTCGGTGAACACCGTGCCGAGACGCACGGACGAGCCGAAATCCTTGTGGATGAAAAGCGAATTCCTGCCCACGCTTCCGAGCCCCGCGGCAACAGCCGCCTGCTTATGGGAAAACCTTCCGCGGTAGTTCCAGCCGTCCGTATTTATACTCTGCGAGGCGGCGACGGTTATATATTTGTAACCGTTTTTCTGCAGGAACAGACCGCACTGAAGCAGAGCCCTGTCAATAAAGGCGTTGACGGTGCGGTAGTGGTTGAAATATGTTTCGGTCGGGGCGGAGTCGATTTCATCAATAATCGCCTGCGAGAGGCGCACAACGAGAGTTACTGCGTACGGCAGCCCCTCGGGGCACTCCTCCTGCTCTGAAAAGCCGACATCCGACACGCCCTGCGAAAGCAGGTATTCCTTTAATTCGTTCTGAAAACTCATAAGTCAAAAACATTGAGACCCGTTACGGGGTGTACGGTTCTTTCTATTTCGCCGTCGATCACTCTCAGGAAAATCTCAGCCGTTACGCCTATAACCGCGCTGTTGAGGTGGCCGCCGACACAGTTGCACGATTCGCCCGAGAATGAGGCGTGAAGGTGAAGATACGGCTCGCCGTCCTTGCGCGAGGCGTTCCCGAGCAGTGAGACAATCTCAAGAGGACCGTCAATCTCTGTTTTATAATACTGTTTTTCATCGACATTGTAAATGCCGACAACCGCTTTCGCGGCGGCTCCGATGCCCGTAATCTCGGCTGCCCGGATATTCTCTTCTTTACAGAGTTCCGTTATTGATTCGAGAATCTCCTCACCGATTTCAAGGCGCACAACATAGGTGTCGCCGCATTTTTTGTAAAACATATTTATTCCTCCGTTATCGGTGTATAATCAAATTTTATGCCCGCTTCGCTTCTGATTTTTTCCATCGCTTTGCTCGTTGCCAGAGCCGTTTTTCTCAGAAGCGAATAGAATTCTTTTGTTTCGCCGGGCGATGAAACGAGTTTTGAAAAACCGTCCGCCTCAAAGCCCATAAGCTGCTCCTTGGGCACATCGCCGATGAGCGCCTTCTCGCTGCCGTCATTGAAAACTATTTTCATATCCGTAAGTTTCGAAACGGATTCGAGCAGAATTGTGCCCTCATCGCCGAAAATCTGCGAGTATGACCTGCTCTGCCCGAGTTTTGAGTAAGTGAGAGTCACGGTTTTATCCCCGTATTCAAACGAGGCGTTTCCGCTGCCGTCCGCTCCGCTTTCGAGGAACGCCGCGGACGCTTTTATATTCTCCGGCTCGCCGAAAAGGTCGAGCGCGGGATAGACGCAGTAAATGCCGAGATCCTCAAGGCAGCCCGCCGCCATGGAGGGGTTGAAAATATTGGGCAGTTCTCCCCTTTTATAAGCGGGATATTTTGACGACAGCTGGGAAAAATCGAGGTTGGCGCTTGTGATTTTTCCTATTTCGCCGAGAGCGTTTCTGAGAATATCCCTCGCGGGGTTGAACATATACATTATCGCTTCCGCGTAGATAACCCCGTTTCTGTCGGCGAGGTCCATGAGATATTCAAGTTCGGCGGGCGTGACCGTTACAGGTTTTTCGCACAGCACGTGCTTGCCGGCTTTCAGCATTTTCTCAGTCTGGCGGGCGTGAAAAGCGTTCGGGCTCGCTATATACACCGCGTCAACGGATGAGGAGGCGAGCGCGTCAAGGTCGGTAAACACCCGGGAGGCGCCGTTTTTAAGGGCGAACTCCCCGCCCCTCTTTTCGTCACGGGAATAAACAGCGTCCAAAATCATTTTGCCGTGAATCTTCGCGCCGTCAATGAAGGACTGCGTAATCCAGCTTGTGCCTATGACTGCGTATTTCATTTAATCACCTCAGTTTTTTGCCCATCACAATAGCGGGGCCGAAAAGAATAAGGGTTTTGAAGCCGTGTTTTTTATAGAAATTGATTGCCTGCGTGTTGCCGGAGCCCGTTGTGAGCATAACGCCTTTTACCTTTTTGATTTCAAGCTGCTCAAAAAGGGCGGTTATGAGTTTTGAGCCCACGCCCATACTCTGAAAGCCCTCGTTTATATCAATGTGAAAATGAGCGGGGTAGTTTTTGCTGAAAAGACGCAGAACAGACCTTTCGGCAATGCCCTCGCAGTAGTGGTCAAAGCCCGATTTTTTCCCCTGAATGACATAGGGCTTCACAAGTTTTTTGTATCTTTCGAAATCCGGCGCGCAGATAACATAGCCCTGCGCCGTGTCGTTTTCATCAACGGCTACAAAGCAGGTGTCCGGCTCATTGTTTATGTAATAATCGCAGTAGGAGTTGAGAAGATAATTGCGCTCAACCGGCTCGTAGGCGGTGTCATAGGCGGTGTTGAGGCACACCTTGCGGACATCCTCTTTGTATTTCGGATTATAGCGTTTTATTTCAAGCATTTTCGTCCTCCGTCAGTTGCGACAGGCGCTCGTTGCACGCCTCCCACTCAGCCATCTGCTCCTCCTCCCGCGAGGAAAGAGCGTTGATTTTGCCCGTGTATTCCTCAATCTTTTCGTAGTCTGAGGATATTTCGGGAGTTGAAAGGGCGCCGGTCAGTTCCCCGATTTCCTTTTCAAGTCTGTCAATTTCCGCCTCGGCGCGTCTTATTCTGCCTTTAAGTCGGTTTATTTCGCTCTCGCGCTCCTTGCGCAGTTTATAATCGTTGACCTTCGGCGCCGCCTGAGTTTTGGCGGGCTTCTGCTTTTCCGCCTCCACAAGGGCGATATAGTCGTCGTAGGTGCCGTCCGTTTTCTCTATTCCGTCCGCTTTCAGGCGGAAAATCTCAGTCGCAAGTTTGTTGATGAAATAGCGGTCGTGCGATACGGCTATGACCGTGCCCTCGAAGTTAGCAAGCGCCTCCTCAAGCGCCTCTCGCGAGGGGATATCGAGGTGGTTTGTCGGCTCGTCGAGAATAAGGACATTAGCGCCCGAGAGCATAAGTTTGAGCAGGCAGAGTTTCGCCTTTTCGCCGCCCGAGAGGGTGTCAACGCTTTTGAAAACATCGTCGCCGCGGAAAAGAAATAACGCGAGATAACTGCGCACCGCGGTTTCGGTAAAACTTCTGTGTTCATCCCAGATTTCGTCAATCACTGTTTTGCCGCCCGTGATATTCTCAAGACTCTGGTCAAAATATCCGGTTTTGACATTCGCGCCGAAAGTGAAGGAGCCCGCGTCCGCCTGCATCTGCTTTACAAGCACGCGCAGAAGGGTTGTTTTGCCGCAGCCGTTGGGTCCGATTATAAATGCCCTGTCGCCTTTTCTTATCTGAAAAGAGGCGTTTTCGAACACGGTTTTTGAGCCGAAGTATTTTGATAGGGCGCTTACATTGAGCACCTCATTGCCCGTTTCGCACACGGGAGTGAATTTTATTCTGACATTCGCGAGGTTGCCCTCGGGAACAACAAGATTCTCCTTTATTCTGTCAATCACTTTCTGCTTGCTGGCGATTGTTATGTAGTTGCGTTCCCTGCCGAACTCGACCTGCTTGGCAATCATCGCCTCAAGGCGCTTTATCTCCTCAATGTCGCTTTCGTATTTGCGTCTTTCGGATTCGAGCCGCTGCTCGCGCAGTTCCATATAGCGGGTATAGCCGCCCTTTGACGAATGCAGGGTGTGATGGGTCAGTTCAAGGGTTTTATCGGTGATTTTATCGAGAAAATAGCGGTCATGCGATATAACGATTATCGCGCCCTTAAAGCCCGAAAGGAAGTTTTCGAGCCACTCGGAGGCGGAGATGTCGAGGTGGTTTGTCGGCTCGTCGAGAAGCAGAAGATCCGATTGTGAGAGAAGGAGCTTAGCCATACTCAGTTTTGAGCGCTGGCCGCCGCTCAGCTTGTCGCAGCCGAGGGAGAGGTCGCTTTCGGCAAAGCCGAGGCCGAGCAGGGTTGAGCGGGTGCGGCTTTTGTAAGTAAGCCCTCCGCCGTTTTCAAACTCCTCATAAAGTTCCTGCTGGCGCACAATCAGACTATCATCCGCCTGACCGCCGTCAATCCGCCGCGATATTTCCTCAAGCTCGAACTCAATTTCAATAAGTCTTTCAAAAACCGTCAGCGCCTCGTCAATGACAGCGCGGCGCGAGCCCGAACAGGCGTGCTGTTCAAGATAGCCGACTTTTACATTTTTTGAAATGAAGATTCCGCCTTCGGTGGGCTCGTATTCACCGGTAATCAACTTGAAAAGCGTTGTTTTACCCGTGCCGTTCGCGCCGATGAGCCCCACATGCTCGCCCGCGTTCACATCAAAAGAGATGTTGCGGAAAAGCACATCGCCGGCGAAATCCATTGTAAGATTCTGAGCGCTGAGCAGTGACATTTTATTGATCCTTTATACGGTTGTTTCGAGAATGTTGATTTTGCCCTCAACGGTATATAAGCCCGAGGAGGCGGGGATGAAGACGCTGTCGCCCTTTGTGAGATTGAGAACGCCGTTTTTTGTTGTGAGCGTGCCGTCGCCCTCGAGAACAAGCAGCGAAACGAAGGAGTTTTCATCCGCCTCACCGTCAAAAGAGCCGTCGATTTGCAGGGTTGACACCTTGAAAAGCGGACATTCGGCGAGCACTTTTTTCGCGCCGTTGTAAAGTATATCGTCTTTACAATATTGCGACGGGGTATAGGGTTCGCATTTTGTGACCGCCACGGCGTCGTCAATGTGCAGTTCGCGGGGTTTTCCGTCCTTTCCGAGGCGGTTGTAATCAAAAATGCGGTAGGTTGTATTTGAACTTTCCTGCACTTCCGCAAGTAAAACGCCTTTACAGATAGCGTGGAGCGTGCCGGATTCAATGAAGAAGAAATCGCCCTTTTTGACATTGAATTTCCGGACGCAGTCGGTGACTCTGCCCTCCTCAATGCTCTTGCGGAATTCTTCGGATGATATTTTCTCCTTAAAACCCATAATCAGGCAGGCGCCGGGGGCTGTATCAAGCACATACCAGCACTCGGTTTTGCTCTGTCCCCTGCCCGTGAGCTCGCAGTATTCTGCGGTGGGATGCACCTGAATCGAGAGGTCGTCGCATGCGTCTATGAATTTTATGAGAATCGGAAAACCGTCGAATCTTTCGGAATCCTTTCCGCAGATTTCGGGAAATTCCTCACAGATTTCCCTGAGGGTTCTGCCCGCGAACTCCCCGTTCGCGATTGTGCACAGCCCGCTCTCGTGGCAGGAGAGCATCCAGCCCTCGGCGGCGTTTTCCTTTTCGGTTTCAATGCCGTATTCGTTTATGAGCCGTCTGCCGCCCCAGATTGTTTCGGAGACATAGGGCTTGAGTTTGAAGGGATAAAAGTTCATATTATAACCTGCGCTTTCCTTTAAAATCACATAATAATACATTTTACAGTTTACCACACAATTGCGGTGTTTGCCACATAAATATTAAATGTTAACAAAAAATTTCTATTGACAGCATAGGCATAATCATATATAATACATTTCGCACCCCAACCGAATACGGTCGTTTAGCGCAGCTGGTAGCGCATCCGCTTGACGTGCGGGAGGTCACAGGTTCAAGTCCTGTAACGACCACCAAGAAAATACACCTGTCGTCTGACAGGTGTGTTTTGTTTTATGATTGAAGCAGAACCTGTGGCCTCCGTTAAAGGGGTCCCCGACAAGTTGAATAACTTGGCGGGGAAAAGGAGGAGCGGCGGAGTGAATGAGAGCCGAAGGCGCGAACGATACGCAGCCCGCGACGACGCGGTTCAAGTCCTGTAACGACCACCAAGAAAATACACCTGTCGTCTGACAGGTGTGTTTTGTTTTATGATTGAAGCGGAACCTGTGATCTCCGTTAAAGGGGTCCCCGAAAAAAGACTTGCTTCGGCAAGTCTTTTTTCAACTGAATCCACCCTTACGGGTGGGTGAAATATTGCTTCGCAATGTGAAATTGCCCTTCGGGCAGTGAAATGCCTGCGGGCGTGGGTGGATTTAATTTCACCGGATGCGTCAGCATTCGATTTCATCTGAGGCGCAGCCGAAGATTTCACCGTGAGCAAAGCGAACGATTTCATTTCTCAATTAAAGAGTATATTCCGTTTCAAAGAGCGTAAAAAAATACCCGGAGAAATGGGTGAAAATCCCACACTCCGGGTGTTGTGTTTTTATTGATTATTCAGTTTGATAAACTGGAATCGAGCATTACAAATTCACAACATACTCTGCGAGTGCAAGCGGTGTCCTATTTAGGGCCGCAACAGCCTCTTACAGGGGCAGAACAAACCACCGGCTTAGATAAACCGGTGGTATTGAAAGCTTTTCAGTTCAAGCTTTTTTCTTTTTCACAAAAACAATCACACCGTACACAGACACCGAAAGGACGCTTAGTAGCGAAATAATCATACCTGCTTTTAACCCTGGAGGATAAAAGTTGAACTGAATATCGCTTGCGCCTTTCGGCACAACGATTGCCATCATGCCGCCGTTGACAGTGTATATTTTTGTTGTTTTTCCGTTAATAGTGGCACTCCAACCATTATCATGAGGCACACTGAAATAAATCAATCTTGTGTGCTCACCTGTACTGGTTGCGCTAAAGCCTGCCGAATTCATTTTAAAATCGGTACATGCTGTTTGTCGGTCGGTGCTACTTGCTTTCTTCCAAGAAATATTTGCCTTTTCCGGCAATGGTTCAAGGACATCGGCAAGATCTGCCGCCGTTTCTTCATCAACATAGCATGCATAGCACATGGTTTCTATTCTTTGGTTATTGGTTTGCTCATCCTGTGTAAAAGCAAGTGTATCCAGTACATAGTATTTGTACTCATAGCCGAAGCCGCTGTAATAGGGTGCTTTCTTTGTTGTTCCGTCAGCTTTTGTCAGATTTTCAACACTCAATACTGTTTGAATGGCGGGCGTAGTGTAGCACACATGCGTTGTCGGAGCGGTGGTGATGTGATATCCCGCTATTCTGCAAAAGCTGCTGGTAGCTGTTGACTTAAAAGAATGAAAAGTGTAAATAGACGGTTGATTTACCAGCATAGACACATTCGCATAGGCGGGTTTTTTATACAATGCCGTGCGGGAAGAATATTCTACGCGCTCATCTGCAGCATAGGATGATGTGAGGATCTGGTCATTTTCAGAATGAAAGAGATGAACTTCATTGGTTAAATAGATTCCATAATTGAGCAGGCAAATTACGCCGACAACTGGAATAATGATTTTTGCGCTATAAATCCAACCTTTCTTAATAGAAAAATAGAGCGGGAAATAGGTGATTGTGGTCAGAACCAACAACACCGCCATATAACGAAAAGTGTCTGTAGACAGACCATCATATACACCGAAACCGTCTAATGTTTGATTCAAGCTTTCCGAGAGAGTACGGATTAGAAAATCTTTGAGAACATACGCAAGCAATATTTTAATAACCAATAGCGGTAAGGTTACCCACAGTGATACTTTGAGAATGGTCTTTGCACTTTTTTTGTATTGCTCTCGCGCATGAAGAGGGTCATCCTTGAACTGTTCCAAGACATGAATGGATGCCAACACACTCATTAACACAAAAGCGTACCACCATCTTGAATAATTCAAGTTGGTAAATAAAGAAAACAATCCGTTGCCGAAGGGTACAAGAGAGAGAATAAATAAAAACTTTACAAAACGGTAGTCCCATATATTGTTCTTATTTCTGAATGCAGTAAAAAGAAAGAGTGCGCCGAAAAACGGCAGGAAGGCACAGTTTGAGCTATATGGAGCAATGGTTAATCCGGTTGCGCTGTGTAAAATCCCTTCACTTGGTAAAACAATGCCTTTTAAAATCTTAATAACTTGCGGTATACAACCGAGCGCTGCAAGAAATAATTTTGAAAAGGAATCGGATGTTTTGCTGGTTTCAAGTAAGGCAAATGCTGAGGGCAGGAGCACGATGGCACTCATCAACCCACCTGCCGCATAGAACACCAGGCAGCGCAAGGTGTCTTTCCAATTATAATTTTCATTAAATTTGATGCGAAAAAACAAATACAGTAGTAAAAAAATGCTTGAACTGACAAAGAAATAATAATTTGTCACTGCATTGAGTGCTGCCGCAAAAGCCAGTCCGACAGAGCCTTTCCTTTTGTCTATAAGAACCTTCTCGGTGAACAGCAGAATCAGGGGAAAGAAAGAAATAACGTCAATAAAATGATAATAGTAAGTAGAATCAATGGTAAACGAAGAAAAAGTATAGCAAAGTGCACCGACAATGGCAAGGTGATTTGTGCGCACCATATATTTTAAATATTTATAAGAAGTCAGTGCAGCGACCACATGCTTCAAAATGAACATGGTGGATATGCCGATTGTCAAATACTTTTCCGGTACCAACAGCAGCGGCCAAAAAAACGGACTGCCGTAAACATAAAAAGAGTAGGTGCCGAGTGTGTTGGCTCCTAAAAAAGTATTGCTGCTCCAAAAGGGGGTGCCGGTGAGAAATTGACGACGGCATTCTGTAATGAACGGAATTTGTTGTGTCATATAATCGCCGACCAAAAACAAAGAGCCTTTGTTTTTGATTAAAATCGGCAGTATCGCCAGCGTGATAATGCCAAAAGACAGTAACCCGAGCTGTGTGGCACTGTTTGGAAAGCGTTTGCTCTTAATCATCCTTTAATTCCTCATCGATAATATATTTCGGTCTTTTTTTGACCTCGCTGTAAATTTTACCGATATATTCGCCGAGCACACCGATGCTCAACATGACAACACCGCCCATAAGCCAAATAGAGCAAACAATTGCAGTCCAACCTTTGACAGTGACACCGCAAAAGTAGGAAATGAGTGCATACAAAAGTCCAGACAGACTCACAATTGAGAATATTGCACCTAACCAGGTAATCATTTTGAGCGGTTTCACACTGAAAGAGGTAATCCCCTGAATGGCAAAAGCTATCATTTTTTTAAGCGGATACTTGCTTTTCCCCGCCACTCTTTCGTTGCGTTCATATAGCACAAAATCACTTTTCATGCCAATGAGCGGAATGATGCCGCGTAAGAACAGGTTGACTTCCTCAAACTGTTCCAAAGCGTTCAGGGCTTTTCGGCTCATAAGTCTATAATCGGCATGATTATAAATCACTTCGCCTCCGGCAACATGCATCAGCTTATAAAAAAGCTGCGCCGTGTTCCTTTTAAACCAAGAGTCTTTTTTTCTGGATTTTCTGATTCCGTAAACCACCTGACAGCCGTCTTGATATTTATCAATAAACTCCCCTAAAACGCCGATATCATCTTGCAAATCGGCATCAAGAGAAATGATACAATCACATTTATTTTTGGCATATAACATGCCTGCCAACAAGGCGTTTTGGTGGCCTTGATTATGTGCCAATTTAATGCCTGTAACAGTTGAGTCTTTTTGGTGCGCGCGACAAATGATATCCCATGTGGAATCACTGCTACCGTCATCAACAAATAGTATTTTGCTGTGTGAGGAAACCTTGCTGCATTGTGTCAATTCCCTTATTTTTTCCAGTAAAGCTTGAATGGTAAAGTTCAAAGCATCTTCTTCATTGTAACAAGGCACTATAAGCCAAACGATCGTTTCCATGAATACATACTCCTAACATGTGAATGTTCTTTTAATGGGTTGTTGATGGTTACGCTTTTTGCATATCATCATACTAAAAAATATATATTGATATTATACACCATAAGCCAGTCGGTTTCAATCTTAAGTCGCTCGTTTTTTT
>JAEEGL012895483.1_pt1 | contig 19790 bp, 8 predicted proteins | sample 9134231 | NCBI WGS metagenome assembly JAEEGL01 (sample SAMN16246548, study PRJNA631951) | gut metagenome | biome: gut microbiome; feature: rumen; material: fiber-attached | host: Bos | place: Iran: Karaj | collected 2018-10 | reverse complement strand
CGACTTTGCAGATCGTTGAAATACAAACTGTAGTCGAACTCTTCGTACGAACCTGAAATGAGTGTTTTGGATTGCTCCCGGAAATAATTGAATGCAGCGTTAAGACTGTCTCTAACACTTTTGGGGGATTTCGCAAGGCCCTCGACATTTTTGAAGCTGAAGGTGCCAGTGCCATCTACCAGTTTGTTCTCAAGGCGATATACGCCAAGGACATCCGAAACAGAGCGGCCAACGCCATATACATAGCCGGGCTTCTCAAATCCTTGGAAAACCAGAGTTCCGCTTGAGACCTCGGGAAGACCAACGACATGCTCTTCGCCAGTATCTAAATCAAAGTAACCCAAGTCTACATCGCTGAACTCGCTGGGAGTCATCTTTCTCAGCTGTTCCTTAACACGACGACGGCACTCAATAGCATACTCTAAGATTTCCCGCGCTTCTTCTTTTGTCATTTCCTCGGTAGGATAAATCAGTTTTGCCAAGCCGGAAAACGTCCTGCCGACAGCAATAGTGTCACGCGTATTAAAATCTTTATTGAGGGAGAAGTATTCAGAGAAAGAATTGGTGAAATCATACTTCCTCATGGCGTGACAATACTCCGAGAAACAGTCGGAAATAAGGCCATAGCGCTTTGTAAATAGACTTGATCTGAGTTTTGGTGTCTCCCATCCAGGCAGGTACGCATGAATTCTGTCAAAGAAAGCCGAGTCATTGTTGAATGCTTCCGGAAAGGGCTCAAATAGATTCGTGGTACGCATCATATCGGCTACGCTTCTGAATGTATTGCCCTCAAAGGCAATAGAAGCATCCGAGTTAATAGTATTCGTCCCTCTGGCAAAGCTGCCGTTTGCCATATAGTTCTTCATGATCTGCACCATATCTCCGGTAGCCTGTGTGATGCCGGCAACCTCGTCAAACGCGATGCAATCCCAGTTGCCAACAAGTCCCACTCTTCGAGAAGACATGTTATAGAACATGTTGGAGACAGTTGTTGTGCCGCTGCTCATCAGGATAGAATACGGCGACAGTTCGCTGTACACGTGCGATTTGCCTGTCCCGCGCGGGCCAAGCTCGACAAGATTATAGTTTTTCTGAATGAACGGGACAAAGCGGAGAAGATAGTGAAGCTTTTCTTTTTCGCTCAGTTCATCCGGCTCATAACCGGCACTCCGGAGAAGCATAGATACCCATTCATCTTTGGTAAAGCATGAACGAGCCTCTTTGATCTCATCCAGATCGAGATTTGGCATTTGAATCGGTTTCAAAGAAGAAATCTCAAAGGGCGAATCATACTTGGATTTCTTTTTCTTGATCTTCTTCTTTTTCTTCTGACCGCCGAAAATGTCTTCTTCGAAAGCTTCCTGATCATCCTCATTGTCTTTATCGAGGCCGACGTACTCGATCTTCACAATACACCAGATTCCGCCAATCAGGAGCTTTTCATTATGTACTACGAGATCCGAAGAAACCTCGAACGGATCCATCCTCAGATTGGTAAAGCGGGCGACATACTTATCTTCACGGTCATCGAACACGACCGTGATTTTATCGATTATAGTATACTGACCGTTCTCTTTAATGCGGGACTTGACAAACTCGCTCTGGTCCGGACGCACATAGTTTTCACTCAAGATCCTTTTGATTTTCTCCATACCGATCTCGATTGCTTCCTGATCATCTGTGGCGCAATACATGCCAAGAAGGTATTCAAGAACATAGGTGGGTACGTTTGCGCCTTTTTTCATGAGCGCAGTCAGATCTTTGCGAACAGCTTTTCCGGGGAAGAACTCTATTATTTTTCTGTCTAAATTGTCCATATGTGCCTCCTGTGAGAAATTGGTGAGAGAATCCAATCCGCGCAAGTCTTCTACTATAGGCTATCCAGGTTGCCTGTTAAAACTCTTCTATTGTACGAGGGGCATACCCTAAACTGGGGTATTTAACACTATCAGCCTCAAGTTGGGCATTCTGTTGTTCAAGCATTTCCAATAGCGCACTGCCACCTTTACAGGCAATCACACAATCCGCACCGACGCTTCTTGCCTGGAATTTGATTGGTGCAGAGCCTGCAAAAACAATTCGCTTAAGTGCAGAACGATTTGTCCCGTATCCTAAAAACGCACTGGATGATATCTCCTTGACCGATGCTGGAATGACCAATTCCTTGATGTTGGTGCCGAAAAAGGCATAACTCTCAATAGCTTCCAGCTTTGTGGGTAAGAATACTTCCTCAATGGCACTATCTCGGAATAGCCCTTCACAAATCGTTGTTAGTGTTGCCGGAAGCTTTACGCTCTGCAAACTACTGCAATTCCTGAATGCCTCTTCTTTGACAGCAGTAATCTTCGTCGTGCTTAAATCAATCATCTTAAGACTGGAGCATCCTGCAAAAGTTTCCTTAGGCAGAGTCTTCATTTTCGTGACAGACAGATCGATTGATTCTAACGATTTGCAGTAGAAAAAGCATGCGTTCCCAAAAGATGAAATACCTTTCCCTAACACTACTTCTTGTAATTCATCACAGGAAGAAAAAGCACACTTTTTAATTTGAGTTACGCTATCGGGAATGATTACTTTCTTTAAGTGTTTGTTCTCGCTGAAGGCAAACTCGCCAATAACCTTTACGCCGTCAGGAATTTCCACGGTTTCCTTCTGCCCTTTATATTCGAGGAGAACGCCATCCTTGATTTTGAAACTCTTATCAGATGTTATTGAGGCGGCAGTAGGTGCTTTTTTTCCGCCAGACGCAGCAGCCTTCTTTCCAGCAGGGACAACAGCGGAAGCCTTTTCAAAGACCTTGTGCTCATAATCCTCGCTCTTCAGCAGGGCGCTGCACTCTGTTGAGCCAATTTCATCCGCGAATGCGATCAACTTCTGATAGAAGCCCTTGATCGGTAATTCAACAGACAGCGCCGCCTTCAACAGATTCACACAGCCGCCGCGAATCAGCACGCTGAGAGCAGACCGAAACACCAACTCATTGGTGATAGCTCTAAACTCTACGCAGTCAGTGAAATACTTCGCAAGCTTTTTTGAACCGTTAGTGAAGTAGAGATAATATGCAGTCTTATTATCATTCCAATCGGTTTCTATCTTCAAATCTTTGTATTCTTCGCTTGCCCAGAAAGAGCATCCAAGCAGATCGTCTGCCCACCCTGGGTACATACCAGTAAGTGACACCTCGGCGCTGTCGGCATGACGCAAGCCGCTCATGTAATAGCCATAGTAGGTATCTGTAAACGCTTTCGAAAACACGATTCCGGGAACGGGCTTTTCCTTGGCCAGAAACTCCCTTGCTTCCCTGATCGAGTCGGATGTTGACAGCTCTTGGTATGCAATAACTGTGATCGCATTCAATACACTGAGAGCGAGGAAATCGACAATACGGAACTCATCCTCCGTGGCTGCGCCGAATGTTGAAGGGAAGAACCCGGCTACGTCACCAACTTCGACGAGATCCTTAACCCCCTTTGAATTCTCTTTTAGCTCTGGTTTGCCGGGATCAGTGGAAAAAGCAAACAGAGGCTTCAGCGCATGGGTTCTCTTGATTGTGATCCCATCTTCGGTCTTTGCCACATTGCCCATCATATAGCTGGTTGCTCCGCCGAAATCAATGATGACGGGATCTCCAACATTGACCTTTCCGGTCCCCAGATACTTATACTCTTTTCCATCCGCAAAACGGACAGACAGTGTTTGCTTTGGAGAAGGAGACTTCACGGATAGATACCAGTTCTTCTTCCCAGCTTCCGCAAAAGATTTGTTATTTACAGTGTTTTCTCTGCTCATTTCTGGATGCCCCTTTCATCCTTATTCTCTCAAAAATCAAAATCGTTCGAGAAGGCTATATCAATGGTGAAAGCTACTCTCTCCGGCACACCGGAACTGTCTTTCTCCATGATGTTCAGATAATACTCCTGCGTTTTATCAAACGCCTGGCCCTTCAGCGTGAACCGAACTCTGAAGACCCGGTTTGCGCCGTTGTCGTCAGTCTTGTCGGCAATTACAGTCTTTACATCGCTGACCGTTTTGCCAGCGGCATCTGTGAAGAATACGTTGTATGTACAGGCTGCGACCTTGCCTCCCACGGCTTCTTTTTGATAGAAGTTCAGCGAGAAGACATTATTGCTGACCTTGTGACTGGAGCTGATCAATTCCAACGTCGCCTTGCTGTTCTCAACATAGGCCTTACTGGAAGCCTTGAGATTCTTGTAATAGATCAGCGGCACCATCATTTCCTGCAGGGAAGCACCGCCGTGGACATAGTTCATCCCGCCACCGGTTTTGAAGCGTACTGTATCCTGCGGAATCATCAGCGCATAGGGGCAGCGGTACTCTTTGAGCGGAACCCGAATCAGATGTTCTCCGCTTGCGGTTTCGTCCGTCAGGATATAGCGCCGATCCGCTTCCAGTACTGGGCCGGAAACAAGATCCTTTTCCGCCTTGTCGCTGACACGCAACGGCTTGTATGAATACAGAAATCCATGATCCGCCGTGATCAGGATATTTGTCCCGTTCAGCTCTCTGATAATGATCTGTACCAGGTTCTTCAGCTCCTGGATCGCTGTCTGGCAGGCCTCGAAGGCTTTATTCTCCGTAACCATGGCCTCGCCGATAGTGTCGATGGCGTTGTGGTAGATGTATATGACTGTTTTCCCGGACAGCAGTTCGCGCTTTTCTGCGGCCTTCATGCCGAGCAGGTCTTGATATTGGATCGCGATGCTCGCTTTTTCGCGGTCCTGCAGGATCTTCTCCCGGTTCTTCGTTCCCTGCGTGGAGAGGCCGTCGCACAGCATCTCGTAGTTCTCATTCATCGTAAGCGAGCGGTTGGGCAGAAGCGCCGCCATACCGCATTTGGTGACGGACGGCAGCGCGCTCGCCAGCGCTCCGATTGTCGCTTTGCCTTTGCTCTCACGGGTCAGAGTTTCTGCCAACTCCGCGGCGACCTCGTAACGCAGCGCGTCGGAGATCACGACGAAAGCGCGCCCGTTGGAAGGAAGCAGCGGCGTCACGTATCTGGCATAGAACTCACGCTGCTGATCCAGGTCACGGAGTTTGCCTTCCTCTTCCAGATCCTCACGAATCAAATCCGTCCACTTGGCAGAGAGCTCCTGCAGATACCAGTTCTTATACAGACCTTCCACATAGTCTGCGACGCCCATGAATCCATCAGCCAACCGGAAATTGGACTGCTTTAGACTCTCGGAATAGGCCGTCTGGAATCGACGATAAAAGCTGTCCATGAGATACAGCTCCGACTGATACTTCCGCCACAGCTCCGAATAACGAGCGAAGGAAAATCCACCGACGTGTGCCTGATAGAATCGCTGCATCCGGGCAACTTCCATGGCTCCGTTGTAATACTGCGCTACGCGCCCCGCCCATTTGAGAGTGCGGCGCTTTTCAACTGCCTTTTCGATCTCGTCTGTGTCGACTGCGCCGTTGGAAATATTCAAGAAAAGCCGACTCAGGATGCTCTCATCGATACAGGGGAGCAGCTCGCATTCCAACAGATCGGCGATCTTGATCACGTCAAAACGATCCGGTAGGCCAAGCAACTCCTCGGCCTCACGCCAGAGCTCATAGAGCTTGTTCTCGTCAGCGCTTTGCAGCCAATCGTTGACCGTGTCATAGCAGTTGGCGGCATGTGCTGCGGAATAGTGCTCTTCCAAGCCGCGGAACAGAGAAGCGTCATGCAAATTGGAAGAGAGTGCCGACAGCAGCACATGCGACGCCAGCTCTCGCAGATCGCGACTGTCCGTATGGACATAGCCCGTGAAGCGTCGGATCAGCTCCCAGAGCGCCTCCGGATCACCAAACTTGCCGACGGCGATCAAGGCGTCGTTTTCGGCCTCGTCCAAATCGCTGGAGAGGATCGCCCACAGGATCGCACCCATGGTGTTTTTCGTCGCACCGGTAAGAACGGCTGCGACATTCACATGGAGCTGGCCGGAGGAGTGATATGACCGCCCCAGCTTTTCCAGCTTGGCCACGCGCTCACGGTTTTCAAAGAATTTGGTGTATCGTTTGAGGGCGCGGCGAAGCTCCGGGGTGTTGTCCATCCCCAACTCGTCCATGCGCATGGACAGAAGATCCGCACGGAAGCTCTCGCTGTAGTACTCAATGTCCTGCAGCCAGTTGTCCCGGATGTCAGAATAGCTGATCGGATCGTAGACCAGATAGTTCGATGCCGTGTCAAGCTCCGAGAGAAGCTGCTTGGCATAGAAAGCGTTGCTGCCAGTGAGCTTTAGCAGCTTCACGCCGGGCAACTCCAGCTCCTCCAGCAGGGGCTCGAACTCCCGCTCTTCATCGTGCCAGAACACGATCCGGCGCGCATAGAAATCCCGCAGCGGAGCGGAGAACAACTTGTTCAGTTTTTGATTGACCTTATCCAGTTCCATACTTCGCACCTCACAGGCTGCGTGATTCAGTCTTATTTGATCTTTGCCAGAACGTCCTCAAATTTGGCGTAGTTGACCTTTACGCCGTCATCCAGGTCGATGGCGATCATCTGATCGGCCAAGTGATGGATCTTTTCCTCGTAGACACGCAGCTCGTCCTCCTGAGCTTGGAGCTTTTGCAACTGCTTTGAGAGTTTCACGCGCTCGGCAGGGGAGGCAGTCTCCACGCGGTCGTTCAGATCCTCAATGGCCGTGCGGTAGCGGCTTTGCAGTTCGTGGACATAGTCCGTCCGGATACGAGCGAGGGTGTCCGGCTGGTAGCGGTGCATGTAGATCAGGCACTTGAAGCCACTTTTCTTTCCACTATCGAAGAGCCAATAAATCGGGCGCTTCTGATAGACCTTCAGATGGTCGGGGTAGAATTCGTTGAGGAAGTAATTTCGGATCACCTGGCGGGGCGTACCTTTGCCGCCCAACGCGACGGCGATAAATTTCAGATTTTCTTCCAGCGTCTCCGCTCCGTAGACCACTTCAACGAACTTCACAAACCGGGTGACGATATCATCTTCGAAATACTCATCGTCCGTGATGGGGAGGATGTTGTCGCGATCAGGGATGATCGTTTCGTATTTGCTTGCGGTCCATTCGCCGCCTGCGCAACAGAGCCCGTCCACGTCCAGCGAGTAGCGCCCAAACATGCAGCCAACGGCATAGGAGATCAGGCTCTTGATCTCCCGCTGGAGATCCGCCTTGCGGACGGTCACATCCTTTTCCTCCACCTCTGGCTCCAGCTCGTCCTGCAGGCCGTAGATTTCTATGAAAATTCTGTTCAGTTCCTCTTCATTGGCTTTGAGCTGAACAAACCGATCACTGCACTCTTTGTTCCACGCAATAAAACAGTCACGAATTCTTACAGCATACTGCTTCGAGTGTTCTGCGCCGATGGCACAGGCAATACTATTCACAACTAGAGGATGCCGTTTGAAATCCCAAGACGATTCAAATGAATCCCAATCATTTTTGCTAAGTTCGACACTCTCATCAACCAGTCTAACAACATCAGCCATTTTGCCTTGGATCGGTTTTGCAATGGGAATTGACGCTACTTCTCCAACTTCATATGTGATACTCTCACCGCCGACGTTATTAGCGAACAACTGTGCGACCTTGGTGTTAAGAAAGCCTAAGAGATATTGCCATTCAATCCCCTTAGGAAAAATTCCAGGGCCGACCGCTGCAAACGCAGCGTTTTCATAATAACGGACGTTTAGCTTGTAGTTAGTCACATATGTCCAAGTAAGTCCAAAAGGTCGAAAATAGTAAGATTCATTTCTGATGACAGCCTTACTAAAAGACTTCATCGCAGCTCCGTTATCAAGCCAATCAACAACATACTCATTGTTTCCATACCATCTACGGAAAGAGCCACCTTTGTTTATTCTAAACCACTTAGGGTTTTCCTCCGTAAAACTGGCGAATCTTAAAATGCTAATTTCATGCCACAGTCTCAAAAAACGTTGATCATCAGCGGTACTCATTCCTTTTTTGACATCAGCATATTCGGAAAGGGGCATGTTATTCTGATATGCAATTGCATTTTGCTCTGATGCCCAATATGCCAACCGCTTTCCAGGTATTTTGGAAAAAGAGCTGCTTCCAGAATAATACGTGCTTTTAGGGGAGAAGAAACGATCCATTTTTATCTCCTCTGGCTCGACATCCCCAGCTCTTTCAAACAAACGCTTAAATACTCCTTTATACCCATTTACATATGCGGATGAAATGACAAACGCGACTGTACCAAAATCAGATCCGAACACACCTCGACCTAAATGAGTGAGATTAACTATTGTCGAATTCTTATAAATGTAACTCCTTAAATCTGTAAAACTCGTTAGAAGCATCCAGACAGGTATGTTGATCATAGAGTACATTCCATGATCATTACAAAGCATGCGGCATTTTTCCATAAAGACTGTGCTTAAGTCTTGCTTTGAACGTGGATAGTTCTTTTTTACATACTCTTGTAAAATGTCTGCTACGTCTCCAATTCCTCGATACGGAGGATTCGTTACAACGACATCGTACTGCTGAGACAATGCTTCTGCGGTCTGGACGAGAGGCTGAAGGGCAAGCGCTTCGTCCCGGTACATGGAAATATCGTCATAAATATCGCCGAAGCGCCCATAGAGGGCGTCCCAATCCTGCTTGGAGCAGGTGAGGATGGAGCCGTATTCCTTGGAATCGTGTAGTTCGGCAATGACCGTCTGAATGGCCTTTTTCAGCCCAGTGTCGTCCTTACAGAAATAGTCCAAAGCCTCTCGGTCAATGGCGTTGCTCTCGGCAATGGCAAGGACATGGGGCTGGATGTTGCGGGAGAAGAAGCGACGGTCATATTGCCGCGCTTTCATCATCACGGCAAAGTAGCTAAGTTGGGCGGCACGCTCATCGATATCGAGACCCCAAAGGTTATAGAGCAAGATGCTCTGCGCCGCGTCTCGAGCGGCATAGCCGCTGTCCTCGTAGATCTGCATGAGCACGTCGAAGAGATAGCAAAGGATATGGCCGCTGCCGCAGCAGGGGTCAATGACCTTGATGTCTGTGGGCTTGAGCGATGCGTATCCCTTACGGATCTCGGCAAGCTGCACCTGTACCTCCGGCTCCTGCTCCGCTTCTTCAAGATAATACTTCCAGGAGGCCTTCATCTTGTCGTTGGGATGCCCCTCCACCCACAGGCGACCCAGCGAGTTTTCGACCATATAGCGCACTATCCAGTCTGGAGTAAAGACTTGTGTTGCGGCAGGTATCTTATCTTTGCCGATTTTGATGTTCTTTTTCAGATCGGCAAAGACCTTGTCTTTCGGTTCGGTGTTATAAAACTGATACAGCCAGCCGATGATCTGCACCTGATCCGTCCAATCCTCCTCCGGGATCATGGCGATCATGCGCTCGATCACGCTGCCCTCGCGCAGCAGATTGTCGGGAAAGAGCAGCTCGGTATAGTCGTGGATTTTCTGGAACATGCCGGGCAGGACGACGTTCAGCGCGTTGCACTGGGTAATGAGAAGATACTTATAGAGTTCGTCCGTCTTGTTCTTCTCGGTCAGAGCGATCACGCGATCCAGATTCAGCCCGTCCAATTCCAAATGCATGGCCTCGGCCAGGATCTGGGGCTTAAAGGCGTTCTGCTCGTCTGTGAACACGCGCACTCGGCTGGGGAGATATCCGTTGACCTCCATGAAACGCAGGGCGGCAAAGCGGTTGAACCAGGTATAGGCCGCTTCTTCACAGACCTGCTCATAGCCCTTTTCCCGGATCTTGCCGATCAGCGCTTGCCGCTGCTGTTTTTCGCTCGGCGTCAGGACAAAGCCGTTCACGCTGTCCGCGTTCGGGTCGGCACTGTCTTTCTCGGTAATGCCGTATTGATAGGCGCGCTGTTTCACAGCCTCGATCAGCGCCACTCGCGCCCAGACTGCGTAGTTTTTGATGGCTGTTTTGTTCATAGTTGCTCTCCGTCAGCTTTCTTTTTCACATGCTTTTACAAGCTGCTCCGCACACTTGTTTGCCCCCGTCGAGACGAAATAGCGAATCTGAATACCGGAGTCTTTGACTGCATCCATGATTTTATAATAATTGCTATGAGAAATGCAGTTGACCTGAATCCAAACCGTGTCGGCCCCGCGGATCAGGTCAACATTCGGCAAGATGTCAGGAGCAATAAACATGACCTCGGGGAGCTTTTTCTTCATTTCCTTGATCCAAGAGGGATGCCCACCGAAGGACAGAATTCTTCCTGAAGTGTGGTATGGATACCTGATCGATTGGTCTTCCGGCTCCTCCTTGAGATCTTGGTTTTCCAGGAGGAACACTTTTTCACGCAGATCCGCAAGCTCTTTTCGCTGGAGCTCCAGCGCGGCCGAAAGCCGATCAGCACGAACCTGCTGCTGCTGTCTGGTCTGGCGGTTTTCCTTCAGAGCCTGGAGCAGTGCACTGTTTTTCTCGCGCAGTCTGCTGTTGTCTCCTTTGATGAGTTCGAGCGTCTGCAGCGGATCGTCATCGGGCGTTTCAATGATTTCTTTTTCTTCCGTATTATTGGTCTCTGCTTCTGTTTGCAGTCGGTAGGAATCAAGACTTTCCGCATGAAGCATCTGTGCGTGAAGCGAATAGAGCAGCATGGAATAGGCTTCTTTCTCCCGTTCGGAGAGATCACCGAGTTCTTCCAGAAAAGAATTAAGTGTCGACAGACCGGGGATCACACGCGGAAACAGAGCATCGGTGCTGGAATACATAAGCTGGCTTAGGTTTTTCGCGAATGACCGCTTGACCGGCTCACCGCTGGCGTCTGTCAAATCCGGCCATCTGTAGCCGCTGTATCTGTGCTCATAGAGGGCGTTATTCCATTCAGACATCAGCTTCGGTTCCTGGGGTTCGACAGACTTTGCATCGAAGGGAAGCTGGTCGCACATGGTATAGGCAACGGAGATACTTCCATAGTAATACCATGGAATATCGCTTCCGGTGTCCAACAGATATAAAAGGGCAAACGCAGTCTCAAAAGGATCGGCAACGTGAAAATGGATGATGCTTTCTGCGAGTTCGTCCGGGATAATGCCTTTCAGGCTGTCCATGGTTTTTTCACGGTCATTGGCAAGGGAGATGCAGTTGAAAGTTACTTTGTTCAGCCTGTCGATTTCTCTTCGGAGCGTTTCCGCCCGTAGACGGTTGCTGTCGCTCGCGGCAAAGGCGCTCGGCGACCCAAACGGAACGGTGTTTTTGTTCGCCAGTAAAACACTTGCTTTTTTGAAGTCGATTATAGACGCAGCAGATTCTTTTCCAATCTCGTCCAGTTCTTTTTCCAGCTTGGAAATACGCTTGTTTACACGGAACATGACGCTGAAGCTTATCCGATAGAATGTCCAGACATCCAGCTCATACTTTTCTACTGCGGCCCTAATGGGCTGCGAATCAAGCAGCTTAATGACTGAATCAAATGCGGCGCGATTTTTCCGTGCTTCATCATCTTTATCCGGTGCGTTTTCATCCCACTGAATGACGCCTTTTTCCGCTTTTGCAATAGGCTTTGAGGTGTTGCGGTGACGAATCAGCTGCACCATGGATATGATCAGTCGAATGTCATACATGGGGTGCATCACGAATGGCATCAACAAATCCGAAGGGGGCTTATCGTTAGGGACAGCGGGTAAATATTGGTATACTTCCTCAAGCTTGCCTTGCAGGGTTAATTGATCCAGGATCCATATAGCCGCACCGAGCGTAGCAAGATTCCAATTATCAACAGCGTCGTTATAACCTCCGCGCATGATCAGGGAGTTGGTGAATACAAAGAATGCCTCAAGCGTCTGTTCGTCGCAAACATCTGACAGATGCCTTTTTATGCTCTTAATGCCTTTAACCGCAGCGTCTCTTCTGCGCTTTGCCCGGTACGGTGTATAGTCGTAGTGATCAGCATTGAATCCAGGCTGCACTTTGACCACATTGGTAAAAAGATCTTTTAACGCGCTGTTTGCACGCTGTTCATAAGTGCCTTTGTATCTGTTGAGAATTTCGTTGACCCACATACTGGTTCCCTCCGTGCTGCGTGTTTGGAGTCGAATAGATGTGCTTTCTATCAGATGATCTGAAGAACGTCGTGCCCGTCGAGCATGTTCGTCAGTTTGTCCTTCAACGCCTCAACATAAAGATCAATATCTGCTTCGTTCTTAAGTTTGGTTGAATAGCAAAGGCTGCCGCGATTGACTGTCACCACATCAATTTTCGGATCGGCTGGAACGATCAACAGCTTCAAATACTGCTGCTTGATGTTCTGGATCTGAACGCGCATGGCATCCAGAGCAGTCAGATCATCCGTCCGCGGAACAGAGTCGCGTTTGGTTGCCAAAGCGTTGTCTGCACGGGTCAAGATTTCTTTCTGATCGATTCTGGCCGCCTCGTGGACTTCTGCCATGGCAGACTGTACTTCCGCAAGGACGTCCTTCCGCTTGATATCCAGGAGCTTGTTGTAATTGGCCTGAACGTTCTGCATCCGAGTAGGCAGCTCACTTATGCGGCGGTAGGGCTTCGGCATTTGCAGAATAGCCTTTATCTCGTTGAGCTCTTGCCGCATTTCGCGTTCTGGCTCCAGATAATCGCGTTCGCGCTCCATGCGGTTAATCATCTTTCCCGCGGAATCGAAGATCGTTCTCTGAGTTTTGAAGAAGGCCTGAACCTCCGCTACATCTTCGTTCATTTCGAGCAGTTCGTCCTGCATTGCGACAAGCTTTGTCAACAAAGCGGTATTGTCTTTCCGCTGAGCAAGCAGGGAATCCAGCGTCTTGATGCCATTCTGCACCGTGGTTTTATCCGGGTACTGATTCGCGCTATACTGCTGCAAAAGGAGGTTCAACTCGTCGCGCTGTTTCGTGAATCGGTCAATGACAAAAGCGATCAACCCGTCTTCGTCTGCGGGGACGTCCATAAGATTGAAATACTCACGCAGGAACTTGCGGGACTTATCCATGAGTGCAGGATTGATCTCGTGACGCTTGGCAACAACAGCCTTATCGACCTCGGTCCTACGGCGCAGATAATCCGGCAGGCGCGGATCACTTGGCTGGATAGTGCTGCCGATATACTGGATCACAACTTTCTGATCGGCAATCAGCTCCGCAACAACGGCGGCGATATCAATCTCGCGCCAGCCATAAGGAATACCGGAGAAACGACGCTGGATATCACCCATTGAAGTGGGCAGATGCTTGAGTTCCTGGAGATCCAGATACTGCATCACCTCATCCATGGCTTCAGCGTTGGGACTGCGCGTTCCTTCCAACCCGATCTGCCGGTCGGGCTTGAGCAGATTGAGGATATCCCTATCGTCGGTATAATTCTGACGGATCTGCGAGAGTTTGAAATAGACGCTCTCCACCAGATAGCGCAGCGCACCTTCGATTTTCGCCTGGATCGTACCGCTCTTCAGCTCCAGTTTCTCGCCTTGTACGAAAACCCTGGCGTTTAAGATTGCGTTGGAGATCAATTCTTTAGCTCTCTTTTCATAGGCGACCGCCTGCTGCTGACGCCCGCGAATGATAGCCTGAATCGCCTCCGGAAGCTGGGGGACGTTCTTGCCCTTGATGTACTTGCGGATCTTCATGGCATTCTCGATCTCTTCAAAGTACGGGTACTCGTCAGAGAGAAGGAAGATCGCTTCGTTCTCCGCAGATTTCAAAACAAGGGCCTGATCGCCTGCGTCATGTAGATCGGAAGCTACTGTCAGCATGTGCAGCTTGATCGCACCGGTCAAGTTGCCGATCACTGTCTCATCCACAAGCTGATCAACCGGGAAATCGTACTTGTCCAGCTTGAACTTCTTACTGACATAGAGATCCGCATAGATAATATCCGCGATCTTCTGTGTAATATCCGCGCTGTTGACGACAGTCTGACGGATTTCACGGGCGATATCCTGCTCGTCATCAGTTAGGAAGACGTAGAAATCGCCGTTGCGGGTAATGTAATTCTCGCGGTACAGCCGATCCAATGAGGCCTGCACCGTTTTCCGCATGTTGATTTTATCTGCGCTGATGTCTTCCACCATCAGCGTGGTGATATTATCCAGATTTGCTTTAACTTCGTTTTCTGAGTAACGGATCAGATACAGGAGCTTCAGGATCTCTACATCATAAGGCTCGATTCCGTCGCGATTGTCCGCCGCAGTCTGGCAACGGTCGATCACGCGGCGGATTGTACTGTCAAGGAAGGTGTGTACAGTGTTGTAAAACAGAGAGAACGGGACTAGAGCGTTGTCGTCTTTCTTCTCAATCGCCTGTGCTGCTTCCTGAAAGCCTGAGAGCATAGAGCGTTCGCCGCCTGATAGATGCTTTCCGGAATTGCCATGCTTGCGGATCTGAGCCAGCACGCTCTGCATAAGGCGGAACTGATAGGGTACAAAGGGGTAGGTTTCAACAAACTCATATTCGTCGGCGTAGCCCTTCAAATCAGAGACAGCGGCGTTGCGGTCAAAGGAAAAGAGATTGCGCAGCACAGCGCTGTCTTTTTCATAGCGCATACGCAGCATTTGCTCTGCCAAATCGGTCTTTTCCAGAATACGTCGCTTGATGACCTCATCTACAGAAGAGGATGACAGGCTGAGGCGCGTATTGAAGCGGCCCTGGATCTTGGAGAAATCGTCGCCGCTGATTTTGGTGATAGAATCGATAGCTTCCTGGCTTGTGACCATGACCCAGACACGACCTTCGCACTTGGAGCCGATTTCCTCCACAATCGTTTGGAGATTGAGCATGAGGCTCCCGTCAGAGCCAATGTACTGACCCACCTCGTCGATCATGAACAGCAGGCGGTAGTCCCGGCCCTGGGCGTTGACATACTCGCGGATCTCAGAAACGAGCTGTTCAATAGTGAGCTCCGCCGTCTCGGTACCGTTGAACCAGTTGCGGGCCGCAGTCTCGCTCATGCCCAGCACGTCCTCAAGGACGGTGACAATATCGTCCTCCCAGAAAGCAAAGGCGTCGCGGGCATTCTCCCAATTATCGCCGTTTGTATCCTCAAAGGCCTGCTTGAAGGCCTCCATTTTACCTTGCCTGCTGATGAACTGCTCCAGCTTGGCAACCTTGAGATCGTTCCCGTAAAAGCCCTGATGCTCATAGAACACCTTGGCAAACACGCGCAGGATAGCCGTGGAGTCCTTGTTGATGGGGCTCTTGGAGTCGATATTGAACAGGATGGCATCTGTATGGACTGATGCACAGCGCTCCAACTGCGCGAACATCATCGGGTCGTCAAACTTATCCTCAAAATAGCTGACAGCAGACTTGCCCGCAACCGTCCTATTGGAGAGAAGATAGGAGAGGATCTTCAGAAAGTGCGATTTACCGCTTCCGAAAAAGCCGGAGATCCAGACCCCGATCTTATCAGTAGGATAGTCAATGGAATGCTCGTAGTTATTCAGAAACGTCGTGAAATGACGGCGCAGCTCCTTTGTGATGACATATTCCTCAAGTTCTTGCTTGATGCTGCGCTCGTCTTCCTGCGCGACCTTGATCACGCCGTTGATCGGACGGTCTATTTCTTTCTTAAATACATCATGAATCAGCATGTGGCGGCCTCCTCAAAGAAGATTGAATGCGCGGTAGTAGTGACCGTCCAGAAAACGGCCAAACAGGTCCAAGTTCTGTCCGTCGAACTTGCCGGGGTAAAGCATCAAAACAGGAATATCCGCGAAGATATGCTGGATGTTATCCAAAATCTTATGGGAGCGCATGAACGGATAGACTTTTCCAACGCCTGAGATCAACAGGATATCGCCACTCTGATGCGGTTCGTACTTCATTTTTTCGACGAAGGCTTCCGGTGTGGCGATGTTTTCAAGCTTTGCTTTCAAAAACTCCGAACCTTTATTTTCTTCCATACGAGGGATATTATTGAGTATTCTTTTCTCCTCACAGATAGAAAGAAATATCTTATATAGATCGCACTCAACAATTCGAAACGCCGTATTGGATTCTTCCCTTAGCTTTCCGAAATAAGTCTGTACAACCAATTCATCTTCTGGATCATAGCAGAACACATGGATTCCAACTTCATTGGACAATCCTTTATTTGCAAGGAAGGCGGGTTCAGAGATTCGAGCTTTCACTTTATCCAAACGATCTAATAGTTCTGACATGTTTCCACCTTCTCTCACGCAGGGAAGTAATTGAACGCCGCAAAAGCGTCCTGATCCCGATTTACTTGAATTGCCTCTATCAATAATTCGGACGGGAAAACTGGTTGGAGCTCTGTGGCCTTGGCAGAAGCCAAATAACCACACTCGATCAAAGCTCTTTTAAGGACCTGTTTGATCTTCCGAACCGTACTCTCACTCCAAGCGGCAACAACATCGCTTTGTTCCTGCAGCCGAATCATAAACAGATTCACATCGCTTTGAGAGAGGCTCTCATCTTTCGTCCGGTTTTTTTCGCCGATCACTGTAACCATGAAGTCCCAAACAAGACGGTTATAGCGCATCATAGAGTAAAGGTTGATTAGTTTTGCATCCTCTGTGGAGCCATACGCAATCTCATGGATCAGATCATCTGATTCCAATGCGTCAAGCCGTTTCCAGCATGATTGAAATAAAGACGCAATCATGCGCTCGGTAGGGAATTGGAAGAGATTCTCTTCCATCACCTTTTTTAAACTACTGTCTGCACTCTCGCCTTGGGCGCGGAGCCTTGCGACAAGACGCATTTCATAAAACAGAAATTGCTCGCGCGTCAGAGTGGCCCTGTATTCATTCTGCCTTGCCATTTGCTTCTCCGTCCTGTACTTCTTCCGGAACAAATTCCACGATATCCTCAATACGGCAATTAAGGGCAGCACAGATTTTCCCCAGAACCTCTGTGGATACGTTTTCTTCCTTGCCCATTTTGGCCATTGCATTCGTAGAAATACCAGCCATAGTAATTAAGTCTTTCTTCATCAACTTGCGGTCGATCATCATTTTCCAGAGGCGGTTGTAGTTCACTCTCATAATGTCTTCACCTTTTCCATAAGATACACATGATCTCAGATAAAGAAATGCCGTATAGTATTATATCGGCAAACAGCCTCAATGTCAAAAGAAAATTGAGATCTTCAAAACAGATTTGACAATCGACAGGTTGGCGTTATGGGCGCTCACGGGCTCAATTAGAGCGTGAGCGCCCATTGTTTTAGAGTCGCTTATTTAACATGTGTGATCCAATAAATGTTGAGACAGACCCAGAGAAAGACTAAAATGGCGAACATTTTTTTATCACCAATCCAACCAGCCTAGATTTGCTTTTTGGCTTTCTCGTAGTTTTCTTCGACCTGCTTGATCCGTGCAGGAATCTGCTCAAGCAAAGCTGCAATTTCTTTCTTTCGCTTGCCTTGGAACAGCCCGAGATGAGAGCGTTCATCTTTCAGTTGAGCCTCTTCTTGATGAATGGTATCAATGTCCGCAGTTTTCTGTTCCAAAAGATCCCTGAGCCGGTCAAATTCCTCAGTTTTTTTCGCTAAAATCGCATTAACAATTGCTTCCGTAGACTCCAGCTTTTTCGTCTTCAGTGTTAGCTGAAGCACATCAAGCTCCTTGATGCCAGCATATTTTTCAAGCCACGAGGCAAATTGATTTCTTTCACCGATAATACTGTTTATCTTTGATACTATGTCATTTACTACCTCGTCCTTATCTGTTCCGCGTTCAAAGTCCGGGAGAACAGCCTCTTTGGAAAACTGATCCAACGCCTGAATCATCTTTACAAACGCCTGGTGTGCCCGTTTCTCTTCAGCAATGCCAATATACTCAGATGCGATCCACTCCGGCAGCATCTTATAGGCCTCTTCAGCAGAGTCAGCCGCAGAGATCCTCTTGTTTGTCTCTTCAAGATGTACGAAAGGAGTGGCTTGTAATCCACGTTTCTGGATTTCAACCCAAGTCGGTTTGTCACAGATACCGGTTATTTCGGATGAAAGAGTGTTTTTCAGCGCTTCAAACTGATTGATACTTAACTGATCCTGGTAGGCGGCAGTCAGCTTTTGCTGCAGAAGAGCGGCTACCTGTTTAATTCGCTTTTCTTCTTCTATGCGTTTTCTTTCTTCCTCGGCTCTTTTCTTTTCCTCCTCTGCTGCTTTCTGAGCTTTAGCTTCGGCATCTTCAATTTTTCGAATGACTTTCATGTATTTTGAATCATCCGTTCTCTCCGAGTACTCATAGTTGCTCGAATGAGATTCAAAATAACCACTAAGGAAAGGCGTTTTAGGGGCAATTAGCTTTGTCGTCTCAGAGAATACAGTGTTTTTTTCAATGCTTACTACAGAGGCGGGGAATACAATTGCTTCGGCTTTTTTGACTCCTGCACAAGTGGCAAAAGAGCGCTTGATTGTCATTACGCCATCGGGAATCTCAATAATCTTTGCACGTCCGGAGTATTGCTCGAGGGTTCCATTCTCTGTGATTCTATAGGCTTTAGGCGCTTCGATCTTAACTTTTTTAGCAATCTTAATGAGTTCAAACTTGAACAAAGCTTCTCGCTTTTGCTGCTTAATCTCATCAAGTTTTTCTTTTACAATCTCTTCTGCTGATTTACATTCACGCCCTACCCATTTTGACGAATCTTTATGAATGATCTCGTATCCTTTTCTTTTCGCATAGTTTTCTGCATAGGAGCCTTCAATACAGTCTATCGTGGGTTTACCAAAAGAATTGTTGTTAAATGCGTTCTCAGAGATAAACGAAACTGTTGGCGGGATTACCACAGTCAAAAATATACTCGCTTGACAGCCCTTGAAAGCGTCTGTCTCAATTCTCTCAAGTCCTTCTGGCAACTCAATGACACCGCCGAATCTGTTTCCCCCGTTTTTGCCAAGGAAAGCCCGTTCTCCGATTGCTCTAACTCCTTCGGAGATCACAATATTATCATCCCAGTCTTGTTCTTTGAGAAGCCCTATCACTTTTCCGTTGACTACACGAAATACCTCATTGCCAAGAACTTGGTCAAATTCGGGATTCAGAGACTGTTCTTCTTTACCATTTTCACCTTCTTCTGTTCCATTATAGTCATAAGCGATAGGCCAGTTGTCGTTCAGAACATACTCATCTGCAGATGTTCCTTTAGATACATGAATAACTGTTTCATCGTTTTCAAAAAGGTGGACACCAAAGTTCTTGACTGACGACGGCAGATAAACATCTGTCAAAGAGGTGCAATCATCAAAAGAACCTACACCAAGAGTAGTGCAGCCGTCTGGAATAACAATCTTTTCAAGATCCCAGCAACCGCTGAAAGCACTCTGCCCTATTTCTCGTAGTGTTGAAGGAAGAGAAACGTATTTTAAGGAAGTACAGTCTTGAAACGCCCAGCTGCCTATAGAAGTACAACCTTCAGGGATAATAACTGCTTCTAAATCTGAACAATTAGAAAACGTATTGTTTTCTATCTTTTTAATTCCTGATGGCAATTCAACATAAACAAGGTTTGAACATCCTTCAAATGCGCTGAATTCTATTTCACTTAAAGAGGACGGAAGCGCAACGTGTGTGAGGCTATCACATGATTCAAATGCAGAATAATTAAGCTTTGTAACTCCTTGAGGAATGACGACAGATCTGATTTCTGCATCTTCGAACGCCGATGATCCAATTTCTTTTATTCCGCTCTGCAGAATAAGGTCTTTTGAGTAGCCGGAATACGATGAAAAACTATCACCCCATACTTCACATTCGAAGTCATAAACCCTACTTCCACTTGGGAAAGTGCGTTTATTCTTCGCAATGGTAGCTGTGGCCTTCTCTCTAATCTCTTTTGCAGCATCTTTCCAGTTGTTTGGCGTTGCTCTTACTGAAGTTGCGAAAGGCTTCCCGATGGTGGG
>JAEEGL012801979.1_pt1 | contig 19790 bp, 16 predicted proteins | sample 9134231 | NCBI WGS metagenome assembly JAEEGL01 (sample SAMN16246548, study PRJNA631951) | gut metagenome | biome: gut microbiome; feature: rumen; material: fiber-attached | host: Bos | place: Iran: Karaj | collected 2018-10 | reverse complement strand
TGATGGTGAATCGGACTCATCAGAAAAATCCGCTTTCCATGGGTCAGCTTGAAATAGTAGCGCTGCATGATGACGCTCACACTGCTCATGATCGGAGTAAAGAAGCTCAGCAGCAGCAGAAGCGGTTGCCGCAGGAGCAGTGCCATGGCAACCGTACCGCCCCCCAGAAGCATACTGCCGGTATCGCCCATAAAGATCTTCGCCGGATAACGGTTATACCGGAGATAACCGATGCAGGCGCCGGTCATGCTCATCGCAAACACACCGACCATCGCCGTATCGGCAGCATCTGCCGCCCGCGCTGAAACCAGCAGAATCAGACAGATCACCGCCCATGATGCGGAACTGACAGAGGACACGGTGCTCAGCAGTCCGTCCAGACCGTCCTGCAGGTTGCTGCTGTTTACGATAAAAATCACCAGCAGTGTCATCACCGGAATATAGAAAATACCCAGATTCCATTCCCCTCCGGTGAAGGGAATCAGAATGCTGCTTCCGACCTTCGGGGAAAAATAGCAATACACGCTGAAGCCCAGAGCAACAATAACCTGTCCGGCAATCTTCTGCCAGGGGTTCAGACCATCATGGCGTTTCTTGACCGCTTTGATATAGTCATCTGCGAACCCGACAGCCATGCTTAAAAAAGAAACGGCCAGCAGCGGAATAATGAAATCCCACGCACCTGCCCAGACCACCGGATGACAAACCAGGCTTGCTGCCAGAATCCCTGCCGCCATCATCAGGCCGCCCATCACGGGTGTCCCCTGCTTTTGCTGATGGCTCGGCCCAAGTTCGTAAATGGTTTGTCCGAAATGCAGCTTTTTCAGGTATCGAATGAGTCCCGGTCCCAGAAGCAGCGCAATCGCGAGTGCGATCAGCGCCGCGCCGATCATCCTGTAATACATGGCTCGCTTATCCCCGTTCTTTTTTCATTTCGAGCAACAGATCACTCACGATCGCTTTTTCATCAAACGGCCGCTTGATTCCCATAATTTCCTGATAGGTCTCATGACCCTTTCCGGCCAGGACAATCACATCTCCGTCCTCAGCGATCCTGAGCGCCCGGCTGATGGCTTCCCGCCGGTTTTCGATCACCTCATAGCTCTTCCCGGTCGGTTTGATGCCTTTTTCGATCGCGGCAAGGATGACCATGGGATTTTCCGTTCTGGGATTATCGGACGTCAGAATACAGTGATCTGCCAGTCTTCCGCCGATTTCCCCCATCATCGGTCGTTTGCCCTTATCCCTGTCGCCGCCGCAGCCAAATACCGCAATCACACGGTTCCGCGTGAACTGCCGGACCGTTTTCAGGATGTTTTCCAGCGCATCCGGAGAATGGCTGTAGTCGACAATAACCTTGTACGGTGTTCCGGTCTGCAGCACCTCAATGCGTCCTGGCACCCGGGTCACTGCCTCCAGCCCCTCCCGGATCTTATCCGGCGCAATCCCCATAATCAGGGCACAGCTGGTTGCCGCCATGGCATTGTATACGTTGAACATGCCTGTCATCCGCATCTGGACGGCAATCTGGCTCATACCGTGCAGCTGGACATTGAAGCGGGCGCCTTCCTCCGTTATTTCAATATCCCGCGCGAATACATCCGCATCCACGCAGATCCCGTAGGTGATGAAGGGCATTGTCAGGTCTGCCTTCAGGCGATCCGCTGTTTCATCATCGGCGTTCACGGCTGCGTTTTTGACCATCCCGCTGGTAAAGAACTGCTTCTTCGTTTCAAAATAGCGGTCCATGGTGTAGAAATAATCAAGATGATCCTGGCTCAGGTTGGTATAACAGCCCACCTCGAAACTCATCCCGTCCAGCCGGCACATGTCGATCGCATGGGCGGAAACTTCCATACAAACCACTTTAACGCCTTCATCAGCCATCATCCGAAGCATTTTCTGGAGGTCGATCGGATCAGGCGTCGTCAGTTTGCTGTCCAGATGCTGGTCTTCCACCACAGTACCGGTCGAGCCGATAATGCCGCATTTCAGGCCCGCGTGCTCGCAGATACTTTGCAGCAGATAGGTGGTCGTTGTCTTCCCTTTCGTGCCGGTAATACCGATCATACGCATCTGCCTGGACGGAAAGCCGTAGAAAGCCTCTGCGATCCTTGCCATGGCCGCACGCCCGTTGTTGACCAGAACCTGGGGAACATCAAGCGGTACAAAATGCTCGACGATCAGGGCAACGCAACCGTTTTCCACCGCTTCCCATGCATAATCATGCGCGTCGAACCTTGCGCCGACAATACAGAAAAAGAGACCATGATCAGTCCGATCCCGGCTGGAAGATGTGATTTCCCGGATATCGGTATCCATGTTTCCGCGTGTCTCTTCCACATAGGGAAGTTCCGTAAGCAGTTCACAAAGCTTCATCTGATTGAATTCCCTTCTTTTTCGGGTTAGACACCCACAAGTAAGCTTATCACAAATCGGCGGTTTTTTCCACCCGAATTGAAACACCAAATGGGAGACTGAATCTTCAGTCTCCCGCATAAGACATCATTCTGATTTCAAGATCCGCGTTTTCCGCAGCTGCGGAAGCGGATGTCAGCGTGATCCTTGCCTCCTGAGGTGCGGTCAGTTGGATGGTTTTCGCGCCGTTTGATGAAATCAGATCCATCTTGACGGCACCGGTGCACACGGTCGCGCTGTCCGTGCTCAGTTCCAGTTCTGCCTTCAGTTCTTCATTCCTGTCTTCCACCGTCTGGATTCTGTGATTCAGCTTTGCGATTGATCTGCCTGTGTTCCCCATACCGGCCAGATCGGCAAGCAGAAGCGCGCCGAGAATCAGGCTCACCGCGATCAGCACCGCCAGAGCAACGTTCCAGCGGATTCCGTCAGCGGAGAAGATCCGTACTTTCGGCTGCCTTTCTTCAATCACCCGGAATCTTCCGCTGGGGCTCATCGCCATGCCTTCTGTCCAGTCCTGGGTTTGCCGGATATACGGCAGGTCTGCCGAGCACGTCATCCTGGATCTGCGGATATCTGCATGCTGCTGACGCTCTTCACTTTTCCGGTAGCGGGCTTCCTGCCAGTTGATTAATCCGTCCTGCAGCCTGTCCCTGACTCCGTATGACATGTCGGTCATTTTTGTTCCCATCCTTTACTCTTTTTGTGCTTCCAGACCCGCAATCAGCTCCAGCAGCTGAGGCAGTTCATCGTTAAAGTTCTTCCAGGCATCGCCGCTGGCGGAGAGTGCCGCAACACGCACGTGATCGTTCGCGCCGGTTATTTCCATATCCCGTTCTTCCCGCAGAATCTTCTGACGTATGTTGGCCGGGAGAAGCACGCGCCCCTGGCCGTCGCAGGTTTGCTCGTCATAGCTCAGCGCGTAGAACTGCTCAAGATAACGGTTCAGCGCCGGATTGAGCTTCCCGAGTTTTTCATACGTCTCATTTCTCTCTTCCCATTTCTCCGTCGGATAGATCGCTATGGACTTGAAGTCAAACGAAGGAGCCACACAGAATGTTTCGCCGAGTTTGTCACGAAAATTCTGGGGTATCACCAGTCTCCCCTTGGTATCCAGACTGTGGTTGAAAGATCCGATAAAACGCACGGTCTTTGTTTTCCCGGTCTTTTCGGGAGGAGCAGCGTTTGTCCCGACCCGGTTCTCGTTGGAGTCGTCCACTACACCGCCCCCCTCTCTCCCACTTTTATGTCTGATTTTGGGATAAATCCCCCTTTTTCCCCACAAATTTAGCACAAGATCCAGTCTTCTGCAAGCCCTGATTCTGAAGAGTTTCAGAGCATATTTCATTGATAATTCATTATTTTGTAAATTTTTATTAATAATTTTGTAATATATCTTTCTGCGCTTGTGGGTGCATGTGATCCGATCCCTATATTTTGTATGCAAAAAAAGCGATGCCGGTCAGCGGCATCGCTTGTCAATTGAAATTATTTCAAAAAATTAATATTTAAAGAGCTTCCCAGGCACGGGCGGACATCAGATCAGAAGATTCCGGACGTCAGATCAATCCAGACTGCGGGACGGACGGCGTTTCCGCCAAAGTGGTCGCTGAAGCTGGTAACATGTGTACTGCGAAGAGAACCGGCGCCATAGACAAATGCTGCCCGGTACTGATGACGCCCCGGTGACCGAAGCCACCATCTGCCTGCATCCAGGCCGTCTGCCGTCTTCCACTGATGATTGATCCACGCGCCGCGGGCAATCGCATACGCGGTCGGAACAACCCGGGCCTCCAGGTTGTTATTGTCATCATAAGTGACGTTGAGATACCGGTTCGCTTCGGCGCAGCTCAGCAGAAAAACACGGTCCTGTGTATCATTTCCGCCGTCTGTAGTCCACTCGCTGTATCCCTGGGCCGAACTGTTGTCTACGTCTGTCAGCAGGATAGCAGTCTGTTCTTCATCGGTAAACGCTTCATTCAGGAATTCGTTGTTCAGCCAGTCTCTCAGACTGCATTTTTCCCAGGTAATCCCCACATACGCCTTATGGTACTGTTTGGCATCCAGACCGTATTTGCTCAACAGGAGCACCTTGTCTCCGCTGACGTCCAGCACGATCCATTCGATTGCCTCAGGTCCGTTTGTGAGATCATTGTCCTGTTCGTAGTGACCAAAGGTGACAATACTTCCGATCGTTCTGAACAATGCCGGATTCGTATCCCCTGTTGCCGGTTTCATGTCTTCCGCGCCGGCCGTCACAGTCACAAGCAGCCACACTGCTGCGCATAACGCAATGATCAGTTTTCCGAACAGATTTCCCCTCTTCATACTCAACTCTCCCCATGCTCTGTTATTTGATGATGATCTCCATCGGATCAAAGCCGATGCTGTCGCAGGAAACGAGGCAGTATTGAATTCCCCGCCATTCACCTGTGAATCCGCTCTGGATCCCCTGCCCATGCAGATGACCGTAAACGGTCGTATGGACGCCAAACTCCTCCAGCAGTCTGGTGAAGCCGGTATCTTTTTCGCGTGCGAGTCGCGGAGGGTAGTGCATCATCGTAACGATCGGCCTGCCGTCTGCCAGACTCCGTGCCTGTACAAGCGCAATGCGAAGTCGCTGGATTTCCCGTTCATAGATCTTGCGGTTGGATTCATCCAGCGGTTGCTCCTCCGTCGGAAAAAGCCACCCTCTGGTGCCGCATACCACAAAAGGCCCGACATCAACGGCGCTGAACTGCAGTGCTTCCATACCGGGAGGCAAAGCTGCCCGTACACGGCTGATGGAGCTCCACCAGTAATCATGGTTCCCTTTGCACAGAATGATTTTTCCGGGCAGTTCCGCAATGGCCTTCAGATCCTCCTGCGCTTCCTCCAGATGCATTGCCCAGCTGATATCGCCCGGTATCAGCACCAGATCATCCGGGCTGACTTTCTGTCGCCAATGCTCACTGATATGAAAAAAATGCCTGTCCCAATGGGGGCCGAACACGTCCATCGGTTTGTCATCTCCTCCGGACAGATGCAGATCCCCAATTGCAAACAGGCGCATATGATCTCCTTGGCAGAATTATTGTTCTTCGTCTTCTTCGTCGTCAGCGTCCCGTTCTTCATCCTCCCGGACATCTTCCAGGCTCAGTTCCTGTTCGATCTCATCATATTCGGAGGATTCATCCCCTTCAACCTCGGGGATGATTTCATCCATCCCGCTGACATCATCCATGTCGCCGATCGTATTGGTGTCCACCGGATCCGCTTCTTCTTCGTTTCCTTCTTCGTTATTGCTCTTGTTCATCTCCTTCAGGCAGAAGAGGCAGACATCCTTGCCGGGAAGGCAGGGTTCCTCATTGCAGACACTGCAAAGTTCCATTTCATCCGTCTGTTTTTCACCCTTCATTTCACGCAGACAGATTTTGCAGTATTTTTCATCCTCCCGGATATAGTTCAGATCACAACGTGGACATTTGATCAGGTTCATTGGCTTTCCCTCCTGAAACATGGCAACTTTGGGATGAATTCCCACATTGAATAACGATTATGGTCCGAAAATGCATCTTGGTTTCACTTGTACGTCAAAATCTGACATTTCATAGCACATCGTTTCCACTTTTTATGTGCAAGTCCCCACACTGAGGTCACGAATTACACTTCCGATCCACGGACATGCATTATACTCTCCTGATGGTCACAATGCAATAGAAAATCTTCATGGATGAAGAATCCCATCCAGAAGGGCAAGAAGTTCTTCCCTTCCCGTCCCGTCCTCGCCGCTGAAGCAGATGATCTCCCACGGCTGCACACTCAGAGCCCTGCAGATCGGGGCAAGATATTTGCTCCTTGCTCCCCGGCTGATTTTATCGGCCTTTGTGGCAATCACCGAAAAGGGAATATCCATTTCCCGCAGAAAGCGATTCATTTGCCTGTCATCCTCGGTGGGTTCATGCCGGATGTCCACCAGGCAGAGCACATGAAGCAATTCATCAGCTTTGGCAAAATAATCCTGCATCATCTTGCCCCAGCGCTGCTTTTCCTGCTTATCCACCTTCGCAAATCCGTAACCGGGGAGATCCACCAGATGGAATTCGCCGTTCAGCAGGAAAACATTCAGCAATCTTGTTTTTCCTGGCGTTGAACTGGTACGCGCCAGCTTGTTCCGGCGGCATAGTTTATTGATCAGCGTACTCTTTCCCACATTGCTCTTGCCGGCCACTGCAATCTGCGGCAATCCTTTTCCGGGAAAATCGCCATAATCGGCCATGGATGTAACAAAATCCGCTGTCTTGATCTCCACAATGCTCTCCTTTACCGGATCAGTGCCGTTTTCAGTACTTCCTGAACATCCTTCACCGGAAGCACGCTGAACTGATTCAGCACATAGTCAGGGATCTTCTCCAGATCCTTCCGGTTTTCTTCGGGAATAATCAGGGTGCGGATCCCTGCACGATACGCAGCCATCGTCTTTTCTTTGAGTCCGCCGATCGGCAGCACGCGTCCCCTCAGCGTAACCTCCCCTGTCATGGCTAGGTCCTGGCGCACCGGAACGCCTGTTACTGCACTGACAAGTGCCGTTGTCATCGTGATTCCGGCGGAAGGGCCGTCCTTGGGTACGGCGCCTTCGGGCACATGGATATGGATATCAATGTTCTGGTAAAAATCCTTAGCGATCCCCAGTTCTCCGCTGTGTGCACGAACCCAGCTGAAGGCTGTCTCAGCCGATTCCTTCATCACATCGCCCAACTGCCCCGTCAGTTTCAGGACGCCCTTGCCGCTCATCGTGGTGCATTCAACCTCCAGCATCTCACCGCCGACACTGGTATAGGCGAGCCCGTTTACGATTCCGATCCTGGGTTCTTTTTCCGGAAGTTCCCGCAGATACCTGGGCGCTCCGAGCATTTCCCTCAGGGTCTTTTTGCTGACAGTCATCGAGCGTTTTCCCCGGTCAAGCATCCGCACTGCCGCTTTACGGCAGAGTTTTGCAGCGGTCCGTTCAAGCGTCCGGACCCCGGCTTCCCGGGTATAATCCTCGATCATCGCTTTCAGCGTCTCGTCACCGGCCTTCAGGGCATTTTCCTTCATGCCGTGCTCACGGATCTGCTTGGGCAGTAAATGTCTCTTGAGAATCTGAAGCTTTTCCTCTTCCGTATAGCTGGATACTTCAATCAGTTCCATCCGGTCCAGCAGCGGAAGCGGTATGCTCTCCATGCTGTTGGCCGTCGTGATGAACATCACCTTGCTCAGATCAAAGGGCAGTTCCAGATAGTGATCCCTGAATGCGTGATTCTGTTCCGAGTCAAGAACTTCCAGCATTGCTGATGCCGGATCGCCCCGGAAATCCCCGCTCATCTTGTCAATTTCGTCGAAAAGAAATACGGGATTCATGGTTCCTGCCTGCTTCATCCCGGCAATGATCCTTCCGGGAATGGAACCAATATAGGTCCGGCGATGGCCGCGGATCTCTGCCTCATCGCGCACGCCGCCAAGGCTGACCTGGACAAACCGGCGCCCGACAGCCTCTGCGATTGCCTTCACAATGCTTGTTTTTCCGACTCCTGGCGGACCGACAAAGCAGAGAATCGGTCCCTTCATATCCTTTTTCAGCTGCAGTACGGCCAGGTACTCGATGATCCGCTCTTTCACCTCTTCCATGCCGTAATGATCCCTGTTCAGGATTTCCCTTGCACGGTTCAGGTCCAGATTGTCTTCGGTTTCTTTCCCCCATGGCAAATCCAGAATCCACTCCACATACGTCTGGCTGACAGCGCTTTCCGGACTGCCCGGCGCCATGCGCCCGAGCCGGTCCAGTTCCTTCTCGCACTTGCTCCGGGCTTCTTCGTTCAGCGGCAGCTCTTCCATCCGTTTGCGCAGGTCTGCTGTTTCCGTCTCGTCCCGGTCGCCAAGTTCGGTCTGGATCGCTTTGATTTGCTCCCGGAGGTAATAATCCTTCTGGTTCTTCTCCACCTGTTTCCGGATCCGGCTCTGGATCTGCTTTTCCGTATCCGCCATATCCGTTTCCCGCATCAGGATCACGCAGATCTTTTCCAGCCGTGTGACCGGATCCAGCTCATCCAGGATTGCCTGGCGCTCATCCTTCTTGCTCAGCACGTTGGCTGCAAGCAGGTCTGCCGCCTCCCCCGGCTTTTCGATGGCGAGAATGGATTCAACCGTGTCCTGGCTCACCCGCTGGGAAGAACGGGCATATTCTTCAAACAGATCCTGACTGGTACGCAGCAGAGCCTTTGCATCCGGTGAACGGACGGCTTTATCCTCGCAGATCCTGATCTGTGCGCGCATACAGGGATCATCGGTCAGCTTTTCGCGGATCACCCCGCGACTGACGCCTTCCACAAGAACACGGATATTCTCTCCGGGCAGATTCATAACCTGTTTGATTTCGGCAATTGTGCCGACCTTGCTCAGGTCTTCCCACCCCGGCTCATCTGCACTGTCGTTTTTCTGACTGATGAGAAAAACCTTCTGCTGTTCCATCATTCCCTGTTCCAGGGCCGAGAGCGACTTCTTGCGGCCCACATCAAAATGCAGAACCATATTGGGAAACAGCATCAGTCCCCGTAACGGCAGAACCGGCAGTTCAATGGTCTGGTTTTTCCTCATGGCAACCTCATATTATCATGTCCGTTGAAAAAAACGGGACTTTCTTACGATGCATCTGTCTTATCAGACTTTTCCGTTTCATGCCTGGCGGTTCGTCTCCTGACGCTTGAAATCAGCTTGGGTTTGCCTCCGGTAACGGCTTCCTTCGTGATAACGCACTCATTGACGTCTTTCATGCCCGGCAGTTCAAACATAGTGTCCAGCATAGCATCCTCAATAATCGCGCGCAGCCCTCTGGCGCCGCATTTCCGCGCGATTGCCTGATGAGCGATCTCCCGGATTGCGTCCTGCTCAAACGTCAGCCGGATCCCGTCCATATCAAGCAGCGCTTCATACTGCTTGCAAAGGGCGTTCTTCGGTTCCGTCAGGATGCGGACCAGAGCATCTTCATCCAGTCCGTCCAGTGTAACAACAATCGGCAGACGACCGACAAATTCCGGAATCAGGCCATATCGGGTCAGATCCTCCGGCCGCACTTCCTTGAGGGCATCGGTCCGCATGGGATCACGCAGGCTCTGGATTTCCGCGCCAAAGCCCAGTGTTTTCTTTCCGATACGGTTTTCGATGATCGGCACCAATCCGTCAAAAGCGCCTCCGCAGATGAACAGGATATTGGTGGTATCGATCCGGATCAGTTCCTGGTGCGGATGCTTTCGTCCGCCCTGCGGCGGCACCGCGGCTTCTGTCCCCTCCAGAATTTTCAGCAGAGCCTGCTGGACGCCTTCACCGCTGACATCACGGGTAATGGACATGTTCTCGCCCTTTCGGGAGATCTTGTCAATCTCATCAATATAGACAATCCCGCGCTGGGCTTTCTCGATATCCCAGTCTGCCGCCTGGATCAGACGAAGCAGAATCGTCTCCACATCGTCGCCCACATATCCCGCCTCGGTGACGCTTGTTGCATCCGCTATGGCAAAGGGAACCTCCAGGATCCGGGCCAGTGTCTGGGCAAGATAAGTCTTGCCGCTGCCGGTTGGTCCGAGAAGCAGAATATTGCTTTTCTGAAGCTCGACATCATTCTTCCGCAGTTTCCTGTTGATGCGCTTGTAGTGGTTGTATACCGCCACGCTCAGAGCACGCTTGGCGCGTTCCTGGCCGATGACATACTCGTCCAGCGTCCGCTTCATCTCCGCGGGCAGGGGCAGCTTCACCGGACCGATTTTGCTTTGGCTTTCTTCTTCGACTAAACCCTCGTCATTCAGGATATCGTTGCACAGTGCAATACATTCATTACAGATATATACATTCGGACCGGCGACCAGCCGCTCGACCATGCGCTGTTCCTTCCCGCAAAAGGAGCAACGCGGTCCCTGACGGTTATAATTGTTTGCCATGCGGCTTTCCTCACTTTTCCTGCTTGTCTCTTGGCTGATAAATCTCGTCAATGATATGATAATCCAGTGCTTCTTCCGCGCTCATGAAATAGTCCCGTTCCACATCTGCCTGGATTTTCTTCAACGGTTGACCGGTCATTTCCGCCATCATGGTGATCATCTTTTTCTTGGTCTTCATCAGCCATTCCGCCCGGATTGCCACGTCGGTTGCCTGTCCCTGTGCACCGCCGAGCGGCTGGTGGATCATCACTTCAGCGTTAGGCAATGCAAGGCGTTTTCCCTTTTCTCCGGCCATCAGCAGGAAAGCGCCCATGCTTGCGGCCATCCCGACGCACACCGTACGCACCTGTGGTTTGATGTACTGCATGGTGTCATAAATTGCCATGCCGGCTGTTACGGATCCGCCGGGGCTGTTGATGTACAGACTGATATCGCTGTCCGGATCTTCCATTTCAAGAAACAGCAGCTGGGCTACCACCAGATTGGCTGTATCGTCATCAATTTCTCCGCCCAGGAATACAATCCGGTCTTTCAGCAGACGGGAATAAATATCGTACGAGCGTTCACCCCTGTTTGTCTGTTCAATGACCATCGGGATCAGCGGCATATCGTTTTCCTCCTTTGACTGAAATGGGCGGCCCGGCCGGGCCGCCGTGCTGGTTCTTATTCAGCGTCTTTGTCTTCGTTTTTTGATGCCACAGGCTTTTTCGCAGGTTTTTCACCGTCTGTTTCCGTCTTCTTTGCTGAAGCCTTCTTCGCGGCGGATTTCTTTTCCGTTGCTTCCGGATCAGACTTCTTTGCCGCAGCCTTCTTCGCCGGTTTCTTTTCTGCTGTCTTTTCCTCAGGTTCTTCCGTTTTCTTCTCCTCTACTTTCGCGTCCTGTTTCAGCAGATCCAGCACCTTGCGGATTGCGGCGCTGTCCTTCAGGTATTCCTTCTGTTCATCGCTCAGATCCTTTTGGAAAGTCTCGACATCCCGGCCCAGACGTTCAGCCTGCTCGGCAATCTCTTTCTCGACATCCTCCTCGGAAGGCTCGATGTTTTCAGCCTTCCGGATCGCTTCGATGGTCAGCTCGGTCCGGACGCGCTTCTCCGCTTCCGGCTTGTACATCTGCTTCAGATCGTCCATGGTCTGCCCGGTGTACTTCAGGTAGTCTTCCATCCGCAACCCCTGATAGCTCATCCGCATTCCCATTTCGCGAACCAGGTACTCTGCCTGATCCTCGATCATGGCTGCGGGGATATCCATCTGGGCATTCTCAGCCGCTTTCTCAATCAGCGCGTTTTCAATCGTAATGTCGTTATCCTTCTCAATCTGCTTTGTCAGTTCGCTGACGATGTTTTCCTTATAGGCCTCAAAGGTATCAAACTCGCTGATATCCGCAGCAAAGTCATCGTCCAGTTCAGGTTTCTCGGTCATCTGGATACCGTTCACCTTCACGTGGAACACAGCGTCCTTGCCCTTCAGTTCTTCCGCATGATACTCATCAGGGAAGCGGACATTCAGATCCTTCTCTTCACCGAGGCTCATGCCGATCATCTGTTCCTCAAAACCGGGAATAAACTGATGGCTGCCGATCGTCAGTGTCTGCCCCGAAGCGGTTCCGCCGGTGAAGGGAACGCCGTCCACTGTGCCGGCATAATCGAGGTTTACGGTATCGCCCTCCTGGACCGGCCGGTCTTCCACGTCGATCGTCCTGCTTGCCTTGTTGCGGTCTTCCTCAATGCGGGCATCCACCATCTCATCCGTCAGCTTCTGCAGGTCAGCTTCCACGGTCAGACCCTTATAGTCGCCGAGAGTCACGTCCGGGCGAACAAAAACTTCCAGATGGAATTTCAGATCCTTCCCCGTGCCGATCTCGTCCAGATCGATCTGAGGCTGATCCACAGGTTTCAGATCGTATTCCTTAATGGCCGCACGATATTCCTCCGGGAACAGGGCTTCGAAGGCATCGTCATAGAAAACACGCTCGCCGTAAAGCGTCTCGATCATCTTGCGTGGAGCCTTTCCCCGGCGAAAACCGGGAACGCTGATCCGATTGCGAAGCTTCAGAAAAGCCTGCTGCACTGCTTCGGCAAACTGCTCCGCAGGGATGACAAAAGACAACCTGGCCTTGTTTCCGGAAACCTTCTCATAGGTGTGGCTCATGAATTTCGTTCCTCCGTATCATTTCAGCATAAAGCAACGGTGCACGGTCTGCACCGCAAGGCATTCTATCATAACTTGTTCGCCTTTGCAAGGCTACTCAAACATCCATCTGACGATCTTTTGTATATGCTCCGTCCAGAACACCATATCGTGGATTCCGGGAGCTTCATGATACTCATGGGCAACGGCTTCTTCCTCAAGGAAACGATGCATCTGCCGATTATTCTCAATCAGGAAATCCTCCGTTCCGCAGCACATATAGATGTCCGGTATTCTCGTTCCCTCCGCCTTCAGTTTACGGATCAGCGTTTCCGGATTGTTATCGCTTTCCAGCAAATGCTCCGGCTCTCCGAAGCATTCACGGTAGTACTCGTAATTTGCAACCTCGTTCCCCTGACCCGGTTTCATCCCGGCTACTTCGTGAACAATCAGTGCTGAGGACATCGCACCGATCTTACCGAACCGGTCCGGATAGGCAAGTCCGGTATGAAGCGCACCGAACCCGCCCATGGAGAGGCCGGCAATGCACGTATCCTCCGGAATAAGCGCCAGTCGGAACGTCTTTCGGACATAATCCACCAGCTCTTCGCCCAGCATAGTCTGAAAAGCATGGCCGGTTGACAGGCCGTTCAGATAGAAAGAATTCTCCGCTGACGGCATGACAATGGCAAAGCGATACTTTTCAGGGAGGTCGTAAGGTACATAGTTCCCGGCTTTCCCGGTATATCCGTGCAGCAGAAACAGCGTTTTCATCGGTCTGTCATCGGCCGGCAGCGGTGTCTCCGCACGCGGATCGTTCGGAATCAGCATTTCAAATGAAGTTTCGCGCCGAAGTGCGTTGGAATAATACTCAATTCTGAAGTACGCCATCGTTTTTCCTCCATGTAGTCTTTATTCACAGGCTCACAGTCCGCTCCTCATCACCATGGATCCGAGATCGCCGGAAGCAGTTCCGATGTGCCGACCCCAAGAATATCACTGGTTCTCCGTGAAGACAGGTGCTTCTTTCCATCCTGCATCCTGCACAGCTGATGGCCCATGAAAACGATGCAGGAAGTATCCCCGCCATCCAGGTTAAACCCGATGGAGCATTGTTTCTCCATCAGCCGTTCCGCCAGGAAACTGATCCCGTCGCCGGTGCTCCGTTTGATCCGTCCTTCCAGCATCATGAACCAGTAATGCCCTTTTTCCACCATGCCGACAGCTGTCCGCTGGGCATGGCTGGTTCCGTATTTTGCAAGGCCCTCTTCATTCAGTTCCCCGTCCCGGATCAGAATCGGCCCGAACGCCAGCACATCGACGGCGCCGTCTGCAAGATACTCTTCCGCCGTTTTCTCATCGCTGTAAAAAACCTTCATATCACCGTCCGGCCAGATTGCCAGGCAGTCCAGGTTCGGAAAGCCTTTCTCACCTTTTTTCCGTGTTCTTTCCGAATAGACCTTTCCGTCCCGGATAATGATTCCCGAACGTCTGTTCTTCTGCTGCAGCCGCAACTGGGCATAGTCATTGGAGATCGCAAGAACCGTCCCGGTTTTCCGGGTAATCTTGTAGGGATATTCGGTTCCATATTTCCAGTTTTCCGGATCATTGGCGATCATCCTGGGCCCTGTGCTGCCTTCCGCACAGCGTACTTCCGCCTCATACCAGACCCGTTTCGGTTTGGTCTGCTCCCGCCGGAATATCTCGATCCACAGTGTTTCACTCGCATAGCGCCAGACGCCGTTTTCTTCGTCCTCGAACACAAATTCCCCAGAATCCAGAAAACCGGCATCATTCAATGCCGGAAAGTTCCCCTCTTCCTCTGCTGCTGCGCCTGCGCAGAACCCGAGGATCAGCAGAGCCGTCAGTATACCAAGCCATCTTTTCATTTTCATGCTCAACCTACGCCCATCATCCGGTGAAGTACTTCCTGATATGCTTCCGCCACATGATCCATATCCCGCCTGAACCGGTCGATATCAAGGGGCTCATGGGTGCCCGCATCCCAGAAGCGCGCTGTGTCCGGGGTAATCTCGTCGGCCAGGATAATTCGGCCATGGTATCGTCCGAACTCAAGCTTCATATCAATCAGTTCGATGCTGATATCCTTCAGGTAAGCCGTCAGGATTTCATTGATTTTCAGGCTCATCTCGGTAATCTGTTCCATTTCCTCCGGGGTGGCCGCCTTCATCGCATAGATATGGGTATGATTGACGAGGGGATCATTCTCCAGATCAGTGTCCTTGAGAACAAACTCAATAACAGTCGGTTCCAGCTTCGTGCCGACCGGGATCCCGGTCCGCTCGGTCAGTTGCCCCGCGGCGATATTGCGGATCTTGACTGCAAAAGGAAGCATATCGCACCGCTTCACCAGGCTGTGGCGCGCGTCGATATGCTCGATGAAATGGGTCTCAATTCCGTTTTCTTTCAGTAAGCCGAACAGGTGTTCACACACCGAATTGTTGACTTCCCCTTTTCCGAGGATACGGCCCCGTTTCAGGCCGTGAAAAGCCATGGCCTCGTCTTTGAAATAAACGATCGCTTTGTCTGGATCATCCGTTGCGTATACCTTTTTGCCTTTGCCCTCGCGCAGAATCTCTCCGATTTGCGGCATCGCATACTCCTCCGTTCCCGAGAAAAAACATATCATATTGTAGCATTTTTTCTCGTATTTCTCAAGTCGTACAAATTGTGACTTCTCACGCCCAAATCCGACAAATCACGTACAATATTCCTGGATTACATCCGGATCGTTCGTCTTTTTGCTATTTGTTTTCAAAGCTGTTACAATATCTGTATGCTGCAAGGCAAGTTCCGGAGGGGAAGCCGGAAAGCCCCCTCAGAAGGAGATCCTATGGATTTTTACAGCCGTGCCCGCCGCGAAGGTCTTCGCGTCTACCAGTCGGCCATTCAGGCCAATACTGACCCTTACCTGCCCGTACTTGAGGAAAAGGTCCCGGACCTTTCCCGTCTTAGCCGTCTGTCTCTCGGCATTCAGACCATTCCCCTCGACCGCGTCATCGGCTCCGTTTCGCAGGGCCGCAGCTATGCATTCTCTGAAGGCTTCCTGCCCATTCTGGAAAACGGGAGCGAATTTGCCTCCAAGTGGGAGCGGCTCTGCGAAAGTGTAGAGGCAGAAGGCGTCAACCAGCCGATCACTGTGCTGGAATATCTTGGGTACTATTACGTCGTTGAAGGGAACAAGCGTACGTCCGTCATGAAATTCCTCAACGCTACGGATATAGAGGCTGATGTGACCCGCGTCTTTCCTCCGAGGAGTGACGACCCGCTCATCGTTTCATATTATGAATACTGTGACTTTGCCAGAGAAACAGGCCTGTACAGCATTCTCTTTACCCGTCCTGGTTCTTACCAGAAGCTCCTGTCCCTGCCCGGCATCCGCGCCAAAGAGAAGTGGACCGATGATGAAATAGCATCCCTGCGCAAGCTCTACCACTATTTTTCCGAGCAGTATCTCAGTCAGATGAAAGACAGGCAGGTTCAGCCCTGCGGAGATGCTTTCCTGATTTATCTGACAGCCTTCGGTTACCTCGATGTCAGGGATGATGATCTGGCAAAGACCGGCGAACGGATCCGGCTGATGGCGCGGGAATTTGAGCTGCGGGAAGGTCGGGTCAAGCTGGTCATGGAGCAGGACCAGACGAAATCCGCGCCGCCTGTTCCGCTGATTTCCGCCCTCTTCCGTCCCTCTAAGGTCAAGGCGGCTTTCCTCTTCAACCGATCCATCGACGACTCCGCCTGGAACTACTGGCACAACCTTGGGCGTCTGGAAGCGGAGGAAAAGCTTGGCGGCAGGCTGGAAACCACAGTGCGGATTGTCCCCTCCCGTGCCGACTTTTCCGGGGAGATCTCATCCCTCATTGCCGACGGCTATACGGCAATCTTTGCGACTTCGCCGGTCATGCTGAACAGCTCAATCGAACCGGCCCTGAGTCATCCGGACGTCAAGTTTCTCTGTTGCTCACTCCTTTCCAACTATACAAACATCCGTACCTATTATATCCGTTTCTATGAAGCCAAGTTTCTGCTGGGTCTGGCCGCCGGGATCCTGTCCGACAACGGCAAGATCGGCTACATCGCCGACTTTCCCATCTACGGGACGCCGGCAGCGGCCAACGCTTTCGCCCTCGGTGCCCGTATGGTCAATCCCCAGGCCAGGATTTATCTGAACTGGTTCTCCGCTTCCTGGTTTAAGGCGGACACTCCCTTTGAGGATCCGGAGATCCGGGTGATCTGCAACCGGGACATTACAGCACCGAACCGTGACGCTCGGGATTACGGCCTGTATCTGCGCAATGGCAATGAGATCGTCAATATGGCGACCCTGATTCCTCGCTGGGGGCCCTTCTACCGCATGATAATTGAGCGGATCCTGAACGGAACCTTCAGTCAGTCGGAAAGTAAAGAGAATGTTACGAACTACTGGTGGGGTCTGGGTTCCAAGATTCTGGACGTAGCCTTCTCCTCCCGTTTTGATCCCTACGCAGCGCGGATCATCAACCATTTCCGGGAAGAGCTGCGGTCCGGCACCTTCTCCCCCTTCGAGGGTGAACTGCGCGACCAGAGTGGCATGCTGCGGTGTGCCGCCGACCGCCGCCTGACCCCTGCTGAGGTTCTCTGCATGGATTATCTGGCTGACAACATTGTCGGTACGCTGCCACAGCCGGAGGAACTGATCGAGTCGGCACAGCCGCTGGTCCGTCTTCAGGGCATTCACGGCGAACTGAAACCGCAGCTGTCTGCCTTCAGCTGGAACAGAAAGTGAGCGTACGCAATGAGGATTCTGGCTCTTTCGGATGAACCCTCCCAAAGGCTTTGGGGAGATCTGTGCCGGGAAGCGCTCCGCGGCGTGGACCTGATCCTGTCTGCCGGAGATCTGCCGGCAAAATACCTGTCCTTTCTGACCTGTTTTACCAGCGCCCCCATCGTCTATGTGCCTGGCAACCACGACGACCGGTATCAGAAGGAGCCGCCCGAAGGCTGTCTGTGTGCAGATGGCAGGATTGTCATGGTAAAGGGGGTACGGATCCTGGGACTGGGTGGTTCTCTCCGTTATCGCCCGGATGGAATCAATATGTATACGGAAAAAGAAATGGCCGGCCGGATCTCATCCCTCCGGAGACGGATACGGTCAGCCGGCGGTTTTGATATCCTGCTGACCCATGCGCCCATTCGGGGATTCGGCGATCAGGAGGATCTCTGTCACCGGGGATTTGAGTGTTTCGGTTCACTCCTGGATCAGTGGCATCCGGCCGTCATGGTTCACGGACACGTTCATCAGTCCTACGCTGGCGTACATTTTCATCGGGAACAGGACTGGAACGGCACCTCGGTAATCAACGCCAGTACAGCTTATGAGTTCGACCTGCCCGACACGCCCGATCCGAAGGAACCGACCCGCCGTGCTCTCCGGCGCATGGAAAAAGACAGTCAGCTGTAAAGGGAAAACGCGATCCGGATGGGTCGCGTTTTCTCAAACACAGTATTTATTCTCAAATTCTTCCGGCAGCAGCGGCCTGTCAAAGTAATAACCCTGCACCAGCACATCACCGTATTCTTTCAGGTATTCCAGGAGTTCTTTCGTCTCCACGCCTTCAAAACATATTTCCACATCCCGTTTCTGCGCCGCCTGGCACAGTACCGTAGCCAGCAGTTCGTGGTTTTCATCGCCCTGGAGTTCGCTGGTAAAGCTCATATCCAGTTTGATCTCATTGGCATGCAAGTGTAACAGCAGGTCAAGGGTGGAATACCCGGTTCCCATATCGTCCAGAGCCACTCGGATCCCGGTGTTTTTCAGCTCCTGCACACGCTGGTTCAGCAGTTCAAACTCCATCTCCTTGCAGCGTTCCGTGAGTTCCAGAATCAATCCGCCGGGATCGAGCTTTTCCTCCCCGAGTATCCTCTGTACATTGGGAATGAAGTCATCTGCAAGCAGCTGTGTCGCGGTGATGTTCACGTTGATCCGGAAGTCCGGAATCTTCTTCCGGAACTGTTCTGCCCTTCTTACAGCTTCACGGATAATATCGTATCCGAGCGGTTCATAGGCGGGATCATTTTCCAGGAAGCCGATGAACTGGTTCGGCGAAATCTCGCCATATTCCGCTGACTTCCATCGCAGCAGCGCTTCAGCGCCGGCAATCTGTCCGGTCTGCGCATGAATAATCGGCTGAAAACGAAGATAGAAGTTTGTCCGTTCTGTCACACAGTCATGGTGAATCATCCTGAGCATGTTTCTGCTGTCACTCTGCTGAACATCTCCGGGATCCATAAAGAAGGTCAGATTGTTCCGGTTGCCGGTGCTTGCCACCTCAATCGCGAAAACCGTTGCCTGACGGATTTCCCCGGGATCTTTCAGTCCTTCATCGGGAAGCAGCACCGCGCCGCCAATCACGTCTACGGGGATGATCGCGTCGCCCACCAGAATGCCGGCCGCGCAGTGTCGCCTGATCTGTCCGTACAGTTCATTGGCCTGCATTGCATCATATCCCGGCAGATAAAGAATGAAGTTGGATCCCTGGCTGCTGAAAGCTTCCCCATTCTCTCCCACCATTTTCCGGAAGTCGGCAGCCATATTCTTGATCGTTGTCGCAGCAATTTCGCCGCTGTAGAGCATCCGGATCCGGTTCCGATTCCGGATCGCCAGCCGGAGGACCACAGCCTGCCGTTTCTCCTCGATGGCCTCTTCCAGCCGTTCAAACAGCACATGGTGGGTCAGCAATCCAGTGTCCGGATCAATCCGGTTCGTTGCTCCGTGGTTGACCACATAGCCGGCAAAGATATCCGGTTCACCGTCCCGGCCATGATAGATACCGCCGCGGCAGGTTACATCAACATACTCTCCGTTCTTGCCCAAAGCTCTGTATTTGCTGAAATGATATTGTTTTCTTCCGTTCATGGTCGCGGTAAGGTCTGCGATGTATTCCTTCCGGTCATCCGGATGAACTTTGGGAATCCAGATGTCGGCAAAGCTGTCCTGGAATTCGCTTCCCAGGCCGAAGAATTCTGCCATGGCCGGAGCAACACGCGTAACGTTTGTCTCCATGTTGGTCAGGTATGGATAATACTCCTCGCTCGTCAGGCACATCGCATCAAAGATCCGATCCGTCAGTCCGGAAAGGTTCAGCCTCGTACCGGCATGATGCAGCACGCCTTCGGCGATTTCCCGTTTGATATCGGCCTTGTTGCGATACATCATGTAATCCGCTACCCGAAGCACATCGCGCAGATTACTGTAATTGGGGTCAGAAATAGCGTAGCCGATCGCCAGTTCCGGAGTAT
>JAEEGL011320445.1_pt1 | contig 19790 bp, 18 predicted proteins | sample 9134231 | NCBI WGS metagenome assembly JAEEGL01 (sample SAMN16246548, study PRJNA631951) | gut metagenome | biome: gut microbiome; feature: rumen; material: fiber-attached | host: Bos | place: Iran: Karaj | collected 2018-10 | reverse complement strand
GATGTCGTTGAATATGTAAAGGATCTGGATGCTGAAAAGCTCATGGAAGACCTCAAGGAATGTGAAGATCCCGATACCGTTGAGCTTCATGTTATGATACCTAAGTTCAAGTATGATTACAGCAAGGGACTCAAGGAGATTCTCAGCGATATGGGTATGGCTGATGCTTTTGATAAGAAGCTCGCTGATTTCTCAAAGATAAACGATCTCTCTGTTGATGGTGCAGAGCCTCTCTTCATCGACGAAGTTCTCCACAAAACAAAGATCGAAGTAACAGAAAAAGGCACAAAGGCTGCTGCTGTTACGGCTGTAATGATGGCTGCCGCTGCTGCAATGCCTGTCAAGAGGATAGTAAATATCTATCTTAACAAGCCTTTCGTTTACATGATCGTTGACAAGAACAATGTTCCTGTATTTATAGGCGCTGCAACAGAGCTTGAAGAAAAATAATAAAAGCTTAATAATTACGAATACCGTCGGAATATAGCCTTCCGACGGTATTTTCCTGTGTCGTGGCTTATAGTTAAAATAAAAAAAATTTTCGAAAACTGTTACGTTTCTCTCCTACGTGCGGAATAGATATTATGAAAGCCGATACGACGCGTCAAATAAAAGCTTCAAATTTAAGGTGGTGGTCTTATGACACATGAAGAATTTCGAAAAGCTCTGAAAAATTCCAAAGAGGAAGCACAGAGAAAAGTATTCGATGAATATTTCAGTTACGTTTATACAATAGTGTTCAGCAGACTTCGCAGCTGCGCAAGCCGCGAGGACATAGAAGAGTGTGTGGGAGATGTTTTCGCAGACATATATATCTACTATGACGAAAATACCGACCGCAGCGGCAATATATCAGGCTTTATCGGTGCAGTTGCCCGAAATAAGGCTGCGGATATGTTCAATAAGCTGACACGTAAAAGGTTCACGACGGTATCAGTTGACGATGAGGAAGCCTCCGATATAGAAGCTCCTGAAGATACTGAGGATACAATAGACAAAAAAGAACTGCGCAGTCAGCTTCTTACCTGCATCGACCGTCTCGGCGAACCCGATTCAACTATAATCATGCAGAAATATTTCTTCCTGCGAAGCTCTAAAGAGATCGCAGATAAATTGTCACTCACTCCCGAGGCTGTAAGAATGAGATGCAGCAGAGCATTGAAAAAGCTGAGGGAAAAGCTAACCGCTTTAAACATAACACTTTAAAAGGAGGTACAGTTATGAACGATAAGGAGTTTGATCTTAAAATGCTTGAAAACGCTGATAATGAAGCTTTAGGACGTATCGCTGAAAACTGTCCTGCTTCTGATGAAGAAAAGGAGAGAATGTTTGCTATGAGCAGAAAGATATATAATGAAAGAACTAAGGAAAGAAATGATATACACGCAGAAACAGTTTCGGGTGTTGAACAGTATCACCGCCCTGTATGGCAGAAGTTTGCTTCTATTGCCGCAGCTCTGGTAATTCTTGGCGGCGCTGTAACAGGAGGCATAATGCTGAACAGAAATAAAAAACCTGCTGTCACTCCTGCTGACCCGGCTGTTTCAGCTACAACCGAGCCTTCAACACAGACTACAACTCAGGAACAGACAACATCCTCAACAGAGTCAAACTGTCCTTTCGGGGATATCTCAAATGATAGGGTAAGAATGATGTCGATCAACGCTGAATTCCCTGAGGTCGGCGAACTGAAAGCTGATTTCGTAAAAGTTATCGCTGATAAATTCAACAAAGGAAAATGGACAGAATTATCAGATGCAACTACAGTTGGCGGAAAGTTCACATCACTGTATATTTACAACAACGGTGAACCATATGAGCTTGATCTCTACAGATATGACGAGGAGACTGTCGTTGTGTACAAAAACGGTACAGATACCAAATATTATCAGGGCGATGAAGTTATAACAGATGCAATAAAGTTACTGGAAGAATACACTTTTGAGAAAGACGAGTTAATAACACTTGAAGAATCATTAACAGACACTATCCATTATGTATGGACATTAGATAAAGCTTCCATTGAACTGCCCGATGTCACAACTATGCAGTATGAGCTTGCTGAGTCACAGCTCAAAGAAATAGGTCTTAATGCTGAAATAGTAAAGAGCGCAGATATCACTGTACAGCCAAACTATGTTATAAAGACAGAGCCTGCAGCAGGTACAAAGCTCGCAGCAGGTTCAACAGTAAAGCTCTACGTAAGCACAGGCGAGTCAGATAACAGCGAAACCACAAGCATGAGCGAAGAAGACAGAGATCTTATCGCAAAGGCACAGGCACTCTATGATGAAGCTCGTGATGTTGATGAAAAATACGGACGTTCAGCAATGCGTTTCTTTAATATCGACGTTAAAAATGATTTTACAACAGCTGAAGGCAGAACATATGCCCCTGTATACGATATAACTCTTGATGAATTAAATGCACAGTATCACAAGACATTCAGCGACAGATATCCTGACAACGATAAAACTATCAACAGATATTTCACTATGATAGACGGTCAGTTATGCTGGCTCGTAGGCCACTCAGGTGTTGACCTTTACCTTGAAAGTGCAAAGGTAACAGAAATACAGCGTAAGACAGACGATGAGATATTCTTTACTGTTGAAATACGCTATTGTGACTACAACAATGTCAGCCTTCCTCCATCTGCAGACAGCAGAAAAACAGATGTGTTCTCTGTAGTTATCCAGCCAGACGGCTCATGGAAGGTAGGCGTATTCACTAATCCTCTTCCAACAACTATCTGATACGAACACGTATAAGATATAAGGGGCGATTTTATACATCGCCCCTTATATTTTTATTTGCAGCATTATATGTGCACTATCATCTGCCCAAAATGTAGTGGGCGCGGCTATATTTTGTTTGTAATTTTTTTACGCGCAGAAAGGGTGCAGCGTCACGCTGCTAAATTCTGATTTATCTGAGTCTGACAGTTAAGCCCTGAACCATGCTTTCATGGTGTCAAGAATAGTCACAAGCTCCTGCTCGCTTATGACATAGGGCGGCATTGCGTACATATATTTAAGGAAGGTCCTGCTGAAAACGCCCCTGTCATAGGCGAATTTCCTAAAGCCGTCAAGGACCGCTCCGTCGTATACTTCAATGCACACACAGCCGCCCATTATGCGGACTTCCTTTACGCGAGGGTCAGCAAAGCCGTTCATCTCACGACGCATTATCTCCTCGATACGCTTTATTTTGCCGAGGTAGTTCTCACGTTCAAAAAGCTCAATGGATTTGAGTGCCGCACTGCAGGCAAGAGCATTACCCATAAAAGTCGGTCCGTGCATAAGAGCGTGAGTCGGGTCGTCACTGTAGAAGCCCTCCCAGACCCTGCGGTTTGCGACTGTTGCCGCATGACCGATATAGCCGCCTGTAAGAGCCTTTCCGAGACATATTATATCAGGGAGCACAAGATCTGCAACAAAGCGGTTTCCTGTACGTCCGAAGCCTGTTGCCACCTCATCAAAAATAAGAAGCACATCATACTCGTCGCAAAGCTCCCTTGCACGTTTCAGAAACGATACATCGTACATTCTCATGCCGCCTGCGCCCTGTAAAAGGGGTTCTGCAATAAAGCAGGTAAGGCGCTCGCCGTACTCAGCAAAAGCCTTTTCAAGTGCAGGTATCTCTGTGGGGATATGGACTACTCCCCTTTTCTTCTCATTGGAATTTCCGAAAGCGAAGTGATAGTCCTCATCGTCGCCTACCTCCATAGCCTTGAATGTGTCGCCGTGATAAGCGTGTTCAAGGGCAAGGATAGTATCACGCCTTGAACCGCGGTTAGTGTTGAACTGCAAAGCCATTTTCAGCGCTACCTCAACGGCTACGCTTCCAGAGTCTGAAAAAAAGCAGTAGTCAAGGTCACCGGGAAGCCACTGTGCAAGCTTGTCCGAGAGTTTCTGCACAGGCTCATGTGTAAGTCCGCCGAGCATAACATGAGCGAACTTTTCAAGCTGTCCGATTATAGCCGCATTTATCTCAGGGTGGTTGTAGCCGTGAATGACGCTCCACCATGACGATACCGAGTCGATAAGGTCGTGGCCGTCCTCAGTATATAGGTGAACGCCCTTTGCACGGCTTATTTTTATAGGCGCATCAAGAGTTTTCATCTGAGCATATGGATACCAAATCATGTCTTCCCCCCCTTATTCACAAAGCGAAGCCAGAAACTCCGCGTCAATGTCAATATCACTGCTGTCAGCACTTACACAGGCTATCACAGGCACTCCCGTAAGCTTTTCACACATAGCCTTGTTGTCCTCTTCCATTATATCTCCCTTGCGGAAGTTATTGAGGATAAGTCCCTTTACGGCTATATCGCGCTGTTTCATGTACTCGCAGGTGAGAACGGCGTAATTTATAGTGCCGAGACCAGCGTCAGCAATAACGATGCAGGGAAGCTCCAGAGCCTTGATGATATCCTCAAGGAAAAGTTTATTTTCCTCATCATATCTTATAGGGCAGACAATGCCGCCGCTTCCCTCTGCTATGACGTAACCGTACTTTCCGCAGACCTTTTTATAGTCGGAAACCACGCGGTCAAGCTCCACAGGCGAACCCTCTATCTTAGAGGCAAGATGCGGAGAAACCGCGGTTTCGTAAATATACGGACACATCTCTTCAAGCGGCTGTTCGATGCCCGAAACTGTTTTTACGTGCAGAGCGTCACCCGGAATTAAACTTCCGTCGCTTCTGCGGTCATTTCCGCTCATTGCCGCCTTAAAATATGCGGCACTTCTGCCGCTTTCACGGAGCTTTTTCAGCAATAGTCCTGTAACATAGGTCTTGCCTATATCTGTACCTGTACCTGTTATGAATATGCCCTTGCTCATTTCTGTCTCCTTTCCGTTGAAAAGCCCATACTATGGAGCATTTCAATATCTCCCTTTATGTCGTTGCCCGAAGTTGTGAGCATATCACCTGTTATAGTCGCATCAGCTCCCGACAGGAAAGCCTTTGCACCGCAGTTTTCCATAAGGTTTCTGCCTGCCGCAAGTCTTATATCAGCTTCGGGAACTATATAGCGGAATATAGCTACGGTGCGCAGGATATCCTCTGCGGTGATACGCTCGGTATTTTCAAGTGGAGTACCCTTTATCGGCATGAGAGCGTTTATAGGTATGGACTTTACGCCAAGCTCCGAAAGACTGACAGCCATATCTATCCTGTCCTCCCAGTTTTCACCCATTCCGATTATGCCGCCAGAACAGACCTCAAAGCCTGCCTTCTGAGCGCGGCGGATACATTCAAGCTTGTCATCGTAGGTATGCGTAGTACAGATATTCGGGAAATTTCTCCTTGATGTCTCGATATTTGCGTGATAACGCCTTACACCGGCACTGTACAGACGGTCAAACTGCTCCTGCGAGAGAAGTCCGTGTGAAGCACAAAGCTCCATTCTGCTCCTGCTGTCCAGAAGCCTGTATGCTGAGACAGCCTTTTCAAAGTCCTCACTGCTGAGTGTTCTGCCTGCGGTGACAATGGAAAAGCGATGAACTCCCCTTTCTTCGTTGTGAAGACATTCTTCGAGTATCTTATCCTCGTCAAGAAATCCGTATTCCTCTATGCCTGTGCAGTGATGTGCAGACTGTGCACAGAATTTGCAGTTTTCCGAGCATTTTCCGCTTCGTCCGTTGATTATGCTGCAAAGGTCAACGCGGTCGCCCTTGAAGTGCTTCCTTATCATGTCAGCACCGCGGCAAAGCTCATCAAGCTCAGCAGTAAGGAAAAATTCCGCATTGTCACCGCGCTTTATGCGATGACCGCCGATTATTTTCTCAGAAAGTTTTATAACATCCATATTCAAGCCTCCTTATATTTAAGAACAGGCAGCAGTCTCTTTCCGAGAACTGCCGAAAGTATACACAGACATATGTCCCCGGGGACTGCCAGCAGGAAGCAGTAAAGGAACAAGCTCCACAGACCCACAGGCTTTTCAAGCCAGAAACGGCTGATAAACCAGTAATAGAACATTCCCATTGCATAGACAGCCATAAGTCCTGCAAAACAGGCTGTGAGCAGTCTTCTGAACGTGAGAGCGCCCCTGTGAACGATAGCTCCCGTAATGAATGAACCTGCTATAAACCCGATAAGATAGCCAAAAGTCGGCTGAAGCACATAGCCTATACCGCCGCCGCTTGTAAATATGGGAAGTCCTGCAAGTCCAAGTATCACGTAAACTCCCACAGCTGCCGCTCCCTTTCTGCTGCCGAGAAGAACTCCTGCAAGAGTGGTGAACAGGAACTGCAGTGTAAACGGACATACAGGCACGGGTATGCGTATAAAAGCACCTGCCGCTATAAGTGCCGTAAACAGCGCTGTCATTATGATATCTTTAGTTTTCATGGCTTACCTCTTTTCAATGATTTTATTCAATTATACCACTTAACAGCAAAGTTGTCAACTAACATGTCAACCTAAAGTTGACATTTAAGTTAACAAATAAATACTACTCAAAATTTTCTGTTCACTTTTTCACGCTCTAATGTTATAAGCGCAGATCCTGCGCACCCTTTTTCGCGGCGCAGATGAAAAATCGGCAGTTATCTCTCCGCGTCTGTTGCTATTTCTGCAATTATATGTTATAATTAATATGTCATCAATAACCGTGTAAGGCGGATATTGATGCGAACATAGTTCATGGAGTGCAATGCTCTGCATGGCAAAGAAGTTGTGCAGACATTGATCGAAGCGAAATGCAATTCGTTCACAAAATATTAACAGATTATTTACAATTAAATTTGCACATTTCACCCGCTTAAACAGTTAATCATTATTGAAGGGAGGTTTCAGAGTGTCAGTGGATATCAACGATCAATACGACAAAATCTTCCGTTATTGTTACTACAAGGTCCATGACCGCGATTTAGCAGAAGATCTGACACAAGAGACCTTTCTAAGATTTCTCGAAAGCTCTCACTACAAAGATATGGGCAAGGAGCTCCACTACCTGTACACCATCGCAGGAAATTTGTGTACAGATGCCTATCATCGCAAGCAAACAGAAGAGCTGACGGAAAATATAACCGATAACAAAGACTATGAGGACTTTATTCTTACAAATGTGGCTCTCGGCAACGCCATCGGGAATCTCCCAGCCGAGGATCAGGAAATAATAATCCTGCGCTATGTAAATGAAGTTCCAATAGGTGTGCTGAGCGAACTCTACGGGATCTCAAGGTTCAAAATGAGCCGAAGGATCAAGCAGATAATCACACGCCTGAAAAATGATTTTAAAGGATCGGAGGGCTAAGGCTTGAATAAAAGAATGAAAAAAGCTATTCAGGATTCATTCAGATTTCCTGAAACCAAGCACAAAAATGAATTCCTTATGCAGGCTGAAGTCATCTCCGCTCAGGAAGAACAGCGGAAAAAGAGATATCCTATAGTATTCAGGGTCTCTGCAGCAGCAGCGGCAGGAGTAATGGCTCTGGGTCTATGGTCACATCTCGGCAGCCGCTCAAAACTCAGCGAAAATGATTTTCGTGACGAACCTGCGATCGTTACGGGTACGATCGGTAACGGTGAAAACCAGCCGGTCACTACTGCTATCTGGAACGGCGAAACAGCCAATGTAACTACGGAAGTCAGCGCGGCTTCTTCTCTTCACTCCAACGCCGCAAAGACAACTACGGTCACAGCTGCGAGATCGGCTTTTACTGCACTGGGAGCTGGTACTCAACGCACGACTGCAAGCCGTTCCGACCACAGCAGCAGAGTTACTGCAAATGCCAATTCAAATTCAAATACAAATAATAATACAAACACTACAGAACATACTATTACAAATGAAGAAAAGACTTATTACATGAACCAGCTCGGCACCTTTGCTTCCGCTTTTGTAATGGGCGGAAATGCCATACCAATGGCTTCAGATGTCGAATATATAGTCCCATACACAAGAATGTATGCAAACGAAGACACTATCTTCGCTGATATCGATGCCAATAAGGATATAGCCGATATCAATGACGATGGCATTTTCGATATGTATGACTGCTATGATATATACTGCTACAGCAACTTTTATGAAGTGCCTGAGCAGATAAAGGATAAATGTACAGCCTATAACGTTCCTCAGAACGATATTTCGGACAGCGATACTCAATGGCTCAGCTATAAAGAGCTCACAAGATATCTGCTGGTGAACGAGGGTGCTCGTTCAGAGCTTTTCAATGCGGATAATTACCCTGCAAGAAGCTTCGTCAATAACGCACACGGCGACTCTTCTTCAAGCGGATTTGTTTCGCAGCTATACTCTGAGAGCAGCTACCTTATGGCAGGGTATCCTCTTATATCAGAAGCATACAAAAACGATACCATCAGTTTTGATGTAAATGCTGACGGAGTTTTCGATATCAACGACTATGTCGAATACATCGTATACAGCACGAATATTGCCAAGATCAAGCAAAATGTCCCTGACTCTGATCTCTGGGTAAGACCTGAAACAACTACTCAGCGCTGTGAAGAGCTTAGCGAAAAGGCTATGGAGATAACACACGATAAATGGCTCGAAAGCTATTTTGTATGGTGTCTGCTTGAAAATACTCCGTTCCGTATGGAATACGCAGATCCTGCTTTTTATAAAGCACTGATACCTGAAAAGTATTCTAAATACTATCGCCCTGAAAGATATTTTGAGGAATACTGTGAAGCTACAGGGATAAAGGAATATCTCTTCACTTTCAACGCTCAGAAGTTCAACAGCTATTTCGATGAATACTGCAAGGACGTTGATGCAGGAAGAAGATCTGCTCCCGACATAAACCTTGACGGCGTTATTGACCGAAAGGACTATGAGGCTTCGGATATTTACTTTGGTGATATCCTCAACGGAAGAAACGCCTCAAAGAGCGAGCTTCCGCCGCGTATATGGAACAACATTACAACAAACTGCGATTTCAATAACAACGGCACAAGCGGCGATGTATACGACATAATGATAACCCAGATGTTCGTTCTTATCAACAGCTCAGAGTCCGGCGAAGCAAGATCCGGAAGCTCATATAACTACGACAGCAATATGGGTATACTCATTGATGATGATATACCACGAAGCGGTGACGTTAACGGCGACGGTGAGGTAGACATGGCGGACGCAGTTCTTATCATGCAGTTCCTTGCTGACCCGGACAAATATCAGCTCACAGATTCAGCTAAATTCAATGCTGATGTAGACGGCGGCTGCAACGGTATCAACTCAAACGATGCAAGCGCTATTCAGAGATTGCTGCTCAATCTGTGACAAACAGCAATAACACTTCTATTCCTCACTAATATGATATTCTGATAAAGCTTCCTGCGGCTGTGCTGCGGGAAGCTTTTATTATCCTGCCTCTTGACAAATCCCGATAAATGTTGTAAGATAACAGTGTTACGCCACGTTTTTTACGAAAGAAGGTAATCCATGAATTATAAGTCCGAAAATCGCGATAAGCTTATAAAATGCGCTAAAAAAGTATTTCTCGAAAAAGGTTTCACTAAGGCTTCACTCAGAAAAATAAGCTCTGATGCAGGACTTACTACAGGAGCTGTCTACTTTTTCTTCAAGGATAAAGACGGTCTTCTCGGTGCTATCGTTGAAGACCCCCTTAACAAGATACTCGCCGCCCTCACACAGCATTTCAAAGAAGATGAGCAGGAAGACTTTACGTCTTATGTACATTATGCAGGCGACCATGACTAACTTGCCGAAACTCTTGTCTCTCTTATCTATGATGATTATGATGCAATGATAATACTCCTTCAGAAATCCGCAGGCTCGCGCTATGAGAATATCATCGACAGGATAATCAGCCTTACCGAAGATAATTACCTGAAAATGGCGCAGAAATACGCCGCCGCCATTAAGGGTAAGCACGTAAATATGTATATGCTTCACTGGTTCTGCCATGTGCATATAAACGCATTCGTACATCTCCTCGAACACGAAAAAAACAAAGAGAACGCCATGAAAAATATCAAGTCGGTCATGGAGTTTCTTATCATGGGCTGGATGAATTTTATCCTCGAAGCCGATGAATAACATTGAATAACTAATGCCCCGAAGCGATAATACATCACTTCGGGGCATATCTTATTATATCATGGCTGTTCTTTTTCGTGCTCTGTCTCGATAAGTTCAAGATTTGAGATAACGGCACAGAGTTTTTTTCTGCTTCCGCTGTCAAATTCAATGGTGACAACAGTATCATCGCCTATTAAAAGAGTATCGGTAACTGTACCGTCTCCGAAAAGACGGTGACGAACTCTGTCCCCTTTTTTTATTTCAGTATGATCAAACATAGTTTTATTAGTTATTATAGGTCACATTTGCAGAGCCGATGCCATGATCTACATCAAGCTTATACTTTCCGCCGTTCTTTGAGAAATCGCTCTCAGGATTTGTAAGGTTGATATTCATTTCGCCTACACCGCCGTCAGCATCGATATCGCCGTTTATAGTACCTGTAAATGTGAATTCACCAACACCGTGATCAAGATCAAGTCCGCCGAGAATAGTATTTACGATAGTTACCTCGCCTGCTCCGCCATCTATTTTCAGCTCACCCTTACAGTCCATATCAGAGATATTAAGCTCACCTGCTCCGCAGTCAATGTCGCCGCTCGCACAGCTGATATTCTTGAATGTTATCTCGCCTGCTCCGCAGTCAATATTGAAAAAACCGCATTCTAAGTCACATATGCTTGTTTCACCTGCACCGAGGCTAAGATCAAAGTTTTTGTACTCCTTCTCAGGAAGCTCAATAGTTATCTTTGACTTGTTGTCATCATATGAGAAGAAATCATGTACTGTAAGAAGTCCTATCTTCCTTTTCTTGAAAGATGTGCTGAATTTTCCGTTCTCTGCCTTTGAATTGAACTCATCAGGAACACCTATAGCGTCAATATGTATCATATTATCCTTGCTTTTTTCTATAGTAAGGTCTGCAAAAGGCATATTCATGTCTATATTGTCTATGTCCGAAACGCTGTATGTCTCATGTATGTCTTTTGTCTTGAAATACTTGTTACGGTCGTTTACATTGTAAAGGATAATACCTAAAACCAGCAGTGCAAGTCCGAGCAAAACTACTACGAGCCACGCCCAGCCGCCTGACTTCTTTTCAGGTGCAGGAGCGTACTGCGGAGCATAATTCATATTATTATTCATGTTCATATTCATATTTTCAGCCATTTTCTTTTCCCCCTTTTTTGAATAAACCGCCTATCCACTTGAATGCCGAGCCTATTGCTCTTCCGCAGGCAGGTATTGCCGACTTGAACACAGGCTTGCACAAAAGCATGAAGAAACCTACTATTATAAGTCCTGAGCCGAGAAGCATGAGTCCGATACTCGGAACTTCAAATATAACTCCGAAGCCGCTGATGACAAGTGCAAAGCCTGCAACGATAACGGCAAATATTACTGCTAAAACTGTTACGATGAGTGCGAAGAGAATTGATACTACTGTGATGAGTATTGGAAGCCATATCGGAAATGTTAATATTGCGATAACTAATTTAAGACCCCAATTGCTTGATTTCTGCGGCTGTACAGGTGCGCCCTGATACTGCGGCATAGGTCCCGGCATTGGTCCTGCTGACGGTGCGGGCATTGGCTGTGGTGCAAACATTGGTGCACCGCCTACGTGTATACCGCTTTCACGAAGGATATTCACTGCAACGTCCTCAGGTGAACCCATAGAAGCGGCTGTCTCTTCTTCCTTGCCGAAGCCTGCATCGAGGAAAACCTCCTCATAATATGTCAGCGCATCATTTATATCATCGGAATTCATTCCGCCTCTTTCAAGGCAATTCCTAAGTCTTGTAAGAAATTCAAGTTTGTTCATTTTCTTCAGCTCCCTCATTCATTAAAATGCTGTCTATTTTCTTTTTGTGGTTTCGCCATTCTTCTCTGTACTCTTCAAGAGAAGTCGCCCCCTGCGGCGTTATTCGGTAATATCGGCGGTTTCTGCCCATAAACTCTTTATCATAAGTCTCGAGCATTTCGCCCTTTTGTAATCGTCTCAGTACGGGATAAAGAGTGGATTCCGATATATCCACAGCCTTTCGCAGATACTGCGTTATCTCGTAACCGTAGGTGTCGCTGTGCTGAACTATGGAGAGCACCATAGCATCAAGCAAGCCTGCATTGATTGAAAAACCCATATGCTTTCTCCTTTCCATATAGTATTTTATGGTCTGCAATATTTGGTTTCTGACAATATTATACGCCGTATAATATTGTTTGTCAATACAATATTGCAAATTTCACACTACTTTGTATAATCGCACAACTAATGCCATTTTATTCCAGCCGCTGATTATGCACTATTAACTAAAATGCAATTCACTATTATATTTCAGATACAAAAAAACTCCCGAAGCAACATAAAACATCACTTCGGGAATGACAATTCAATTCTCTATATAAATGACGAATTCCATTTCTGATGACTCTTCAAGCCGTCTTGCATATGCTCGTCCGCCGAGAGCTTTTGCGGTCTCGTTGACAACATACATACCTATACCACTGCCTTCCTTGTCGTCAGCATTCGAGCCGCGCCAGTAGCTTCTGAAAATATAAGGCAGCTCATTTTCAGGCAGAAGCTTTCCTCTGTTCCTTACGGATATGCTGAAACCGTCGTCCTGTTTCATAAATGATACCCTGATACCCATACCGTCACCGTACTTCACAGCGTTTTCCAGTATCTGACTTATGGCACGATACAATGCATACTTATCACTCTCCATAACAGCTTCGGTGCTGCACTCAACAGTAAATGGTATTCTTTTCATATTCATTCTGTCAGTATACTCGCTTCTGACAAGTTCTGCAAGCTCCTTTACTGAGAAGCGGCTTATTTCCATATCGCCCTCCACTGCCGTTATAGATGATGATGCAAGGAGCTCAGCCGCAAGAGCGTCTATTTTTCGGGTATTGCTGTCTATCTTGTCTGCTATCTCCAAAGTCATCTCATGGTCGTCTGAGTAAAGACCTGTCCTTACCGCATCGGTATAAAGGCGTATATTCGAAACAGGAGTCTTTACACCGTGAGCAATAGATGATACAAGCTTCTGACGCTGTCCCTCAAGCTCGTTTATACGCTTGCTGCTTGACGCAAGAACGTCGGAAAGCATATTCATTCCCCACACGTAACGTCCGAAATATCTGCTTCTGCTTTCGGGAAGCTTCTGTATATCGCGAAGTCTCGCCAGTCTTTCGGGATATTCAGAAAGCCGTCTGAAAGGCAGTATGACTGCAAACCATATATAAAGTGCAAAGATAAGTATGACTGAAAAGAACAGCAATATCATGATATTCCCTAAAAAGATTATCCTGCCGATAGTTTCATCATTATAGCTGTACCGCACAAAGCCTGTGATATCGCCGTCTTTGCTGTACAATGCACACATAGCCGTATTTTTATCAACAGGTGCATAGAATACATCATCACTATTCCTCATTACAGGGATATAGCTTATATCATCGGGACAGTCCTTACCGTATTCAGTCCTCCAACTGTCTTTCTTCTTAGATATAACGCTTTCTGCATTGCTGCTTTCCATTCTCATCAGCTCTGTTATCTCATCGTTTATCCTGTTTACAGTGATATTGCGCCTGCTTATCTGCTTTGAAAGCAGTTTTCTTCCGCACAGATTGAGAGCAACAGCCGCACCTGCAAGAATGATGACTATTATTATCATGATCCTTTTCATTTACTTTCACCAAACTTGTAGCCTATCTTCCAGACAGTTTTTATTACCTCGGGAGAGTTGGAGTCTTTCTCTATCTTCTCTCTCAGCCACCGTATATGTACACTTACAGTGCTCTGTTCAGTAAAACAGTCAAAGCCCCAGACCTCGTTGAAAAGCTTCTCCTTGCTGATTGCCTCTCCCTCATGCTGCATGAGATACTGCAAAAGCTCAAACTCCTTGACGGTAAGCTTTATTTCTTTTCCACCTGCGGTCACCCGTCTTGCGGCTGTATCAAGCTCTATTCCGCAGGAGCGCAGGATACTGGCATTAGTTTTTTCGCTGTCGCCCCTTTTCATCAGTGCACGTATCTTTGCAGTGAGAACTCTTACCGAAAAGGGCTTGTCGATGTAGTCGTCAGCACCGGTCTCATAGCCAAGAAGCTTGCTGTCCTCATCGGTCATGGCGCTCATCATAAGTATAGGCACTCCGCCCTTTGTATTTCGTATAGCCGCGCAGGTCTCAAAGCCGTTCATACCGGGGAGCATAACGTCCAGAAGGATAGTTCTGAAATCCTCCCCCTCAAGCAGCACAAGGGCTGTCTCAGCATCAGCGCAAAGCTTTGCCGAGAAGCCCTCTTTTATCATAAAATCTCTTACCAGTGTCCCCATTTCGAGGTCGTCCTCAATGATAAGAATATCCGTCATTTTATTCTCCTTTATTTCCAGCTTCCAAGATCGATGAACTCAGGATCATCGGTAACTCCTTCTTTTCCCGTGAGTATCGCCTGAAGCGTATTTTCTGCATAGTCAGCGATAACCATGTGCACTACGCTGTCGCTGCGGAAATTAGTCACTCTCTCGTCAGCCTTTTCGCAGGTCATAAGCTCCTTGAAGCGGTCAAGAGTGATGTTGTCCTCACCGCAGAAAAGCCTGTTGTATTTCTTCCACCTTACTATATTATTGGTAACATATGTAATATGGTCGGGATTACCCTTAGCCGCATAGGAATTTACTGCGCAGAGATAATCGCTGTCGTCCCATTCCAATCCCTCATTAAGCTCTGTTTTTCCGTCACGAATAACAGTCCTGCCCTCACCATCTTTATCAGTGACCACAAGCTCTGTTATAAAAGCGTCATCCTTATCGGTGGCAAGAATATTTACACAGAACGGATATTTCAGCGAATTTTCAGCCATATACTCCGAGCACTCCCTTGCAGTGTCAAAGTTTTCAAGGGCATATCTCATAGCATAGGTGTAGCTTGTCTTATCATCAATGCTGTAATCCGCATCATCGCTGCCCACATCAAGCTCTGCAAGTAAAACTCCGTTGTCATTGACGGCTGTGAGTATGGGGAAAAATCCCAGATACGTAAGCGATGTAAAGCTCTTGCTGCCATTTTTGGAATGTACAAGGGTATGTGCCTGACAGAGCTGATTATCGCTGCCAAGCTGCCATTCCAGTACACGGCAGGTAATTCTCTCGCCTGATGCTGTCTTATTGCCGTTTACGGACAACGCACTGCAAGCCGTAGGCCTCAGCGCATCGGGAATGAACTGTGTGAGTATTATCTCTTCACGGCTGAGTACGCCGTCTTGCTTGACACCCTCTGAATTGCCGCATATAACACCTGCGAAGCCGTCAAGCTCCTGTCTGTAGTCGTCGTCAAGATTGGTATACAGCTCAGTTACACGCTTTTCCACCTCTGAATAATCTTCTACTGTGCTTTGGAATATAGCCTTGATATTTTCAAAGAGATACTGCTCTATCATCTCACAGTAATCCGGTCTTGCAAGGAGCACAGCCTCAGCATAGGCAGCTCCAACAGCATTGTGGCTGCCATTTTCATAGTCAAGTGTAAGGTCATAATAGCTGTCCTTGGACTCTATCCTGCACAAGCCGTCTTTCGACTCAAAGACCTCTTTTGTCTCTTCCTTTGTGGGGGCAATACCGCTGTAGTGCTTTTCCTCAAAACCGTTGCCGACAGGAGAAAGTACGCACTCTTCCTGAGGCGGTATAGTGTAATCTTCATAAGTATTTTGTCCGCAGCCGCTGAGCACTGCTGCTGTAAACACAGCCGCGCACACAAGAGATATTTTTCGCATATCCGCATCCCCCTTACCAGCCCTGCTCCAAGAGCCAGTTTTTCAGCTTGCGCTCTCTTTCAGGAAGAGCATTGTCGTCAGAAAGCTTGCCAAGCTCCATTTCGCCCTGTATATCGCCGTCGATAAGATACAGCACCTTGTCGCTCATTGCTGCCACTCTTACGCTGTGAGTTACCATCATTATGCTTGTACCCTGTCTGTTGGCTTCGACTATCTCTTTCATAACATCTGCGGCAGCCTTTGAATTCAGCGCACCTGTTGGCTCGTCCGCAAATATCATCTTAGGCGAATTTATGAGTGCTCTGCAAAGGCAGGCGCGCTGAAGCTGTCCGCCCGACACCTCATTTACTTCATGATCAGCTATCTCGATGATACCAAGTCTGCGCATAAGCTCTTCTGCTTTTTTGTTTGCTTCTGCTCTGGGAGTACCTGCCTGATACGCAGGAAGTACGATATTGTCAAATACGCAGAGCTTCTTCATCATGTACATCTGCTGAAAGATAAATCCCATTTCCGTAAGTCTCAGCTGTGAAAGCTCCTTTTTATTCATAGAGCTTATGTCTTTGCCGTTGAAGTCGACCTTTCCCGATGTCATCTTGTCCATACCGCTGACGGTATAAAGCAGTGTTGATTTGCCGCTTCCGCTGGGTCCCATTATTGATACGAAATCGCCCTTATTAAGGTCAAAGCTGATATTTCTCAGCACATTGTTGCTGTATTCCTTGATTATATATGTCTTGCAAAGTTCATTTACAGATAAAACCTTTTCCATATTTCTGCTCCCTTATTCCTCGGTTATTTTCCAAATGCCTATCCTGTTTATTCCTCTTAGAGTAAACAATACTGTTATCATTACAGCTGTTATGACTATAAGTGGTATCACTACGAATGTAACAGGTATCTCAGGCAGCATCCTTACTCCTGTAGCGTTATAATTTGCCATGAATGCAGTCATGAAAAGCTGTCCAAGCGTTTTTAGCATGACCTCTGCAAGCACTATCGAAAATACTGTGATAAGTGCCAGTCTAAGTAAATGCCACTTTCTTATCGCTCCGTCAGTGAAGCCTGTACTCTTGAGAAGTGCTATCTCAGCAGTCTCTTCTGTCACAAATACTGTAGAATAGAGGTAAGTGATGAGTATGAGCACGAATAACAGTGCACCGCCCATTACATATTCAAGCAGGGCAAATAGTCGGTCATATTCCTCCATATTATACATGACAGTCTCTTCTGTAGTGAGTATCACGTCATCGCCGAAGTATTCCTTCATCTGCTTTACGATGCCTGCCTTCTCCTTTTCGGGAGCATTTATGATACAGCCTATCCATACATCGGAATAGAGCGTTTGCCCCTTGCGGTATTCCTTGCTGAGGACAAGTCTCGATTCTTCACCCTCGAAAACATCAATGAAAGCCGTTATGACAAACTGTCTCTCTACCTCTTCCGCCGATGTGCCGTCCTCACTCTCTTCGGTTATTCTTATGTTTATAACATCGCCAAGCTTTACGCCCATCTGAGTCGCCGTAAAATAGCTCATAGCCGCCTCATTTTCAAGAGTCGGTATCTTTCCGCCCTTTCGGTAGTTGAGCTTTTCGATTTGTCCGTCGCCCCATAATACCTCGATATTCTTCTTATTTTCACCCTTTTCGTTAAGAAGAACACCGAATGAATAGTTAAGGCTGTCTATATACGCAGGTATTCCCTTTTCCTCGAACATTTCGTTGATAATGCAGCTATAGTTCTTGCCCTCGGCTTCACTTCGCTTTTCGACTTCTTTCTTGAATTCGCCACTCGTATGAATGTCAAAATCAATAGTATGCATCATATAAAGCTTTATGAATTCCTTTGAGATAATACTGTTTCTTACATTGAATGACAGCAGTATTATGGCTGTACCGAGTGTATATGCGATTATGAGGAAGATGTACCTCTTGAAGCGCCTGAGTATATCCGAAACCGCAAGGAAAAACGGCACTGATATCTTCTTTCTCTTATGCAGGAATATGGGAGAACCCTTGCCGAAGCGCTCTCCATGATTTTCGCCGTGGATAGAGTCTATTACGGATATCTTGTTTATCCTGCGCATTACAAGGAGAGAGAAGCCTATCATCATAACGATTATGGACAATACTGCAGCGATACCGATGATTATTGTCTCATACCTCTGCGGCAGTATAGCATTTTCATCGAAAAGATTTACTGCCATTCCCGAAATGGGCACACCTGCGGCAATGCCTATCGCTCCGCCGAGTATGGCAAAGGCAATGTACTTAGCCGCAAACAGCCATCTGAAGCTGAATGAATCAACACCGAGAGCCTTCATCATGCCTATTTCCTTTTCCTCATTTTTCAGATCGGCTATCATGGTAAATCTTATGGTCATGAAAATTATAATTATGAGGAAAACACTTATTATAATAACAAAAGCCGAGATTATGGTCTGTATGATAAAGCTGTCGTCGGTAAACCTTGATCTCGCATATATCGGTACGATCATATCCTCTTTTCTGAACTTTTCATAAAGCTCATCGCATTTTTCATAGCTTCCGTCTTTCATAAAGAGTCCGCATATAGTTACCTTATTGACTTCGTCCTTTGTAAGAATGTCATAGTCCTCATCTGCCACGATTATGCGCTTTTTACTGTCAAATGAACATTCCTTGAAAAAGCAGGCGATTTCAAGCTCATACACATCGCCCATGACTGTCGTAAACTCCACCTTGTCTCCGATCCTCAGTCCCAGATTATGGCTGAAATCCACAGGAAAGGCGGCTGTACCGCTTTTCAGAGTGAACGGCTGATCGTTTGTATCATAAAGCAGGTCGCTTTCGCGGGGAAGCTTCATAATAAATGTTGACCAGTTGAGAAAATTGTTATTCTCCTCCTCAACACGGGGATAATCCATTCTGAGAGAGTCTATCCTGACAGCGTCATACTTCGTATACCCCGTTACATTTTTTTCTTCATCAAGTATTTCGAAAAGCCTTTGCCGCTTTTCGTCGGTTTTGATCAGACTGTCATAGATCATCATATCCGCCTGAGATGTGTTGCATACCTTAGCCTTTCGGCTGTCGAGAGTAAGATTAGAGTAGATCTGCACCGAGCCTGCAAATACAAGAACTGATGCTACCATTATAAATATGAACAGTATAACATTCAGACCCTTTTTGCATTTCAGGTCACTTTTCAGCATTTTAAAGAACATATCATGCTTCCTCCGTTTTTATGTTTGTGTTTCACTGTTTAATATGATAACACACCAAGGATTAAAAAGTCTTTAAAAAAACTAAATTCACTAAAAAATTATAACACAAAACCGCAATTATAGCAAGCGGACATATGTCACGGCTTGACCACAAAGCCTGTGAAAGCCGTTTTCTATACTGTAAAACCTGCTTTTTTCAGAAAATTTTCACAAGCATTTCATCTAACTCTTTAAAAAACCGCAAGATTGGTGATGACAAATAAAAAATTTTATGCTATAATGATTACAACAGATAAACTTTTATGGAGGTCTAATTCTATCATGAAAAAAATTACAGCCATAATACTTACAGCTGCGCTTTTATGCGGATGTTCCGCCAAAAATGACAGCAGCACAAACTCCAAGCCATCTTCAGGCAGCACTTCTGCTTCTGACCAGAACAGCGGAGATACTACGGAAAGCTCAGCTACTGAGCCTTTTTCAGAGATACCTTTTGATTATTCCTTCGAAGAACCAATTGAGGGTACAGATACAGATATGAGCGAGATCGCTAACGTAAGCTGGGACAAGATCTACCGCGAAGAACTTGAGGACTTCAAAAAATCAGACAAGTATGATGACACTGCTCGCTTCACTATATACGACATAAACGATGACAGAATACCTGAGCTTATCATCTCATACGGTCCTATGGGAAATAAATCATATCTCATAAAGACTCTCAGCGATGAAAATCAATATACTGAATTTGATGAGGTATCAGGCATTGCTGACCTTTGTTAT
>JAEEGL010951291.1_pt1 | contig 19790 bp, 17 predicted proteins | sample 9134231 | NCBI WGS metagenome assembly JAEEGL01 (sample SAMN16246548, study PRJNA631951) | gut metagenome | biome: gut microbiome; feature: rumen; material: fiber-attached | host: Bos | place: Iran: Karaj | collected 2018-10 | reverse complement strand
CTTTATCAAAATTTTCCAATTTCATTTTTTTAAAAGATAATATAAGGATTTTTTATTAAATATTTTACAAAAGAATAAAATTATATATTTCATTGGTTAAAAAATTAAAAAAATTAAAATGAATTAATTTAGTTTATTGTTCGAATAAAAAAGCATTAAATTTAAATTCAAATACCATATTGAATTTTTAATTTATTAATTGTTTCAATAACAGAATTAGTATCTTTTTGTTTTTGACTTCTTAAACTAGAAGAAGTATTTCTTCTATGAATTAAATCCTTTCCACTTTTTAAATTAATTTTATTATTTAAAGAATTAATTTGATTTCCTTCTTGAGTCACTGGATTATAAATTTGAGGTTCAGCTTTATATAAAATTTTATTTAATTCATTTCTAACTCTTTCAGAAAATTTAACTTCATTATTATTGAAAAATGGTTTATTAATAGTTGAAGTTGTTTTATTTACTTTTTTCCTTCTATTTTTATTTAATTGAGCATCAAGTGGATTTAAAAGATTCATTATTTCTTCTTTTTTCTTATTTAACATATTTCTTTTTTCATTATCATAAATTATATTTTGATTATTTTGAGAAGTATTTTCACTTTGATTTATATTTAAAGTTTTATTTGAATTTTTATTTGATTTTTTACTTGTTATTTCAGAAAAAACTGAAGATAATTTTTCTTTAAATAATGGATTTTGCATTAAAGTATTTGGTTTATTAAAACCAAATGATTCTTTATCATTATTATTACTTAAAGTATCTTTTGAAAGATTATTGGTTAAAATAACTTCTTTTGTTAAACTATTAATTTTTTCTAAAAGTTGATTATCTCTTAATGACATTTAATTTGTTTTAAATTTTAATTATTCTAAATTATAAAATAATCATTTATAATTAATTTAAAATAATCAATATTTAAATATTAATATATGTCAAAGGAAAATTCATTGAATAATTCAAGTTTAAGTTCTAATATAGAAGAATCAGAAGATAGTGTAAATAGTTTATTAGATTCTAATAAAGATAATGATAATATAATAAATAATAATCAATTAAATAATTTAAGTATAAATAATAGACCTAATTATTTTAGAAAAAAAATACAAAAAAGAAATGTTATTCAAAGTAATGAAAGTTTTTTTGTTAGTTATGCTAATTTATCACGTGAACAATTTTTTATGAAAGGACTTGATTTATTTAAAAATCCTAAAAGAAATTTTAATGAAAATCAAATTGTTATTGAATTTTTAATGCAACTTAATCCTTTTGCTCAAGGAATTAAAGAAGTTAAAAAAGAAAATTATAGAGATATATTTTCAAGTTTATCTTTTACTTTAAAATATAAATATTTTGAAAAAGATAAAATTATATCTGGATTTAATAATGAAATTGATAATTTTTATTTGGTTTTAAAAGGAAGAGTTGATATTTTAGTTCCAAATGAAGAATACTTATATTTAACAGAAAGTGAATATTTTATTTATTTATTAAAATTAAGAAAATATAATGAAAAAGAATTATTAATTAAAACATTAAATAGAAATAATGGACAATATCCAATGAATGAAAAGACTTTTGACATTTGGATTAAAAGAGCTTATTTAACTATTCAACATAATAATATGAAAATGAATTCAAAAGAAGAATTATATGGTAAAAGGAATTCATTTATGAAAAAAGAAAGTATTAAAAGTTTAAATTCAAAAAAAAGTAATTCTCCTATACAAACAAATAAAAAGATTTATCAATCTAAATTAAGTTTGAAAAATAATTTAAAAAATATTATTCCTTTTGAATCAAAGGAAGAAATAGAATTAGTTTTAGAAATTCAAAAAGAAGTAATTGATGCTTTTAAATCTATTAATAATGAAAAAGAAATTGAGAAAATATCAAGTGAAAAATATATTAATAGAATAAAACCAATAATAAAAGAAAATAAAAATGAAATAAGTGAAAAATTCTTAGTTGAAAGAAAATTAGTTTTAATATATAATTATTTCCTTGCTGAAAGTTTAGGACAAGGAGAAAAATTTGGAGAAGAATTAACAGAGAAAAATATTTATAATGAAAATAAAAGAGTTGAAACTATTATTACTTCAAAAGATACTGATTTAGCTTATTTTGATATTATTCAATATAATGATATCTTAAGAGATATAAGTGAGAAAGCAAGAAAAGATAAAATGAATTTTATTTTAGGATTATCTTTATTTAGAAATAATGATTCTTTTAGTAATTTAAAAAATTTTACTAATTATTTTAAACAAAAAATATTTAAATATAAAGATATTCTTTATACAGAAAATAATTCATATGAAAATAAACATTTTATTTATTTTATTCAAAGTGGAGAATTTGAAACAAAAGCAATTAAAAGTTTATTAGAAATTGATGAAATCTTAAATTGTACTTCATATAAAAATAAATTAACTCATTTTGAAGGTTTAGAATCTTTAAAAGAATATTATATTCCAAGAGATTTAAAGTTAGAAACTTTTGGAGAAAATGATATGATTGGATTAAGTGATTGTGTTTATAATAATAAATATATATTTACTGTTTCTTGTAAAACTAATCATTCAATTGCTTATGAAATTAATGTTAATGTTTTTAAAATGTTATTTAATATAAGTCCAATTATTAAAGAAAGATTAATTCAAATGCAAAAAATTAAAAATAATGTTATTTCAAGTTTACTCTATAATCAAAGAGAAAGTGTAATTGAAAAAATAATAAGTAAATATAAAGAAAAAGCAAAATCTAATTATAATAAAAGATTAAAATTTTCAGCTAAAAATTTAATTAAAAGAATTACAAGACCTTTATCTGAAAAAAGAGAAATTAATAAAGGAAAAGTAAATAAAGAATATCATAATTTCTCTCAAAATTATTTTAATAATAAAAATACTTTTGGAGAAAAAATTAATGAAATTAATGTATTATATTATAGGATATCAAATTCAAAAAAAAAAGAAAAATTTGATCTTGATCTTATAATGAGAAATGAAACAACAACAAATTCTTCTAAAATGCTTCAAAGTAATCTTTTTAATACTTTTAATAATGGTTTTAGTTCAAGAACTAATATAAAAAATATTAAAAAAAGAAATATAAATAAAAGAAATATTTATGAAAATGTATTTAAGAAAAAAATATTAAATGATAAAACAATTGAATTAAAAAATATGACAAAAAATTATTCTGAAATAAAATTTAATAATAAATATTTAAATACTATTCATAATTCAAATAATACTTTAAATAAAAATAATCTGTTTATTAATCCTCTTGTTTATGATGATTTTAATAGAAATTATAATACTATTAGATATTTTAAACCTACAAAAAATAATTTCAGAGAAAAATTATATACTTTGGAAATTTCTTCAGCAATAAAAAAAAGAAATAATAGATTAGTTACTTCAATTCAAAGTACAAATTCAAATATAAAAAAAAAAAGAAAAATAATTTTAGAAACAAAATAAATTTATATTTATATAAAAAGTAGTATAATTCATGTTTAATAATAATTAAAAAAATCTTATTTAAAAATAAAGGAAATTGTTATTTTTCATAATATTTCATATTTATTTTCAATAAAGAATGGAAATAATAAATAATATAATGATTGAGAAAAATAAATTTCAATAAATAATTAAAATGAAAAAAGGAAAAATTTTAATTAAGAAATTTAGAATAAAAAAGTAATTAAAAGATTAAATATTTAAATTAGAAGAGATGTAATGCTATTGAATATAATCAAATTGATTTAAAATCAAAAAAAAAATGGATTTAAAATAACAAATTATTAAAGTTTCCAATAAGAAAATATATGAATTAAATATTTATTTATTTCTTTAATTTTTAAAATATTTTTATATATACGTTTTAATTTAATTTTAGTTAATAATTCATTAATTAAAAAATTACCATAAATTTAACTATGAAATTATATTAATATACACAATTATAATAAATATCTAACTTTAATATAATGATTAGTTAATCCCTTATATGGCTAAAATTATTAAAACTAAAATATACAATATTTATTATTGTTAAAAAAAACTTCAATAAATACCTTTTCTAAATCATTTCTTTCAAATATGGATATTTAGAAATTAACTTTCCAATTAATTTCTTTCCAAAAGAAGTATTTTTTATTTCCTGAATATTTTTACCAATAATACTTAAAATACCAATAAAAATTTGTTTATTATCACATACAGATAATACTTTTTGTATAATATAATTACCATATTTATCAGTTAATAATTCCATAATTCTTTTTTCATTTTGACATATATAAGTTATTAAACAATTTACAATTCTTTCATTACAAATATCAAATAATTTCTCTATTACATTTGAAGAATATTTTTCTTTACTAAGAGGAATTAATTGAGGAAAAATAATATTTATAATTTTCATATTAATATTATCATCTTTAAGAAAAAGAACACATTGATATATATAATTTCCAAATTGATTTTCAATTAAATAAAAAGTATTTTGTAAAACTAAATAAATTAATTTTTCTCTTTGCTCTTTAGAACCATTATTAAGACATTTTTGAATAACACAACAACCATATTTAGTAATAGAAATTAAAAGAAAATTTTGATAAATTTCATTATATATAAAATTATTTATAGGATAAGGAATATGAATAATAAATTTTTGAATTATATGATTTGCATTTTCATCAATTGATAATTCAGTAACTCTTCCTTTTAACATTTGAATTAAAGAATTACAAATAAAAGACTTATATAATTTTAAATGATATATTTTTTCTACTAATTTCTGTATCACACGAGTTCCATTTTGAGAATGGGAAATTTCAATAAAATTATGATTTATAAAATTTAAGAAATGATATAAATTACTTTGGTCTAAAATATCAATAAAGTTTTGATAAATTAAATTACCATAAATATTATTTATTAATGGTAACATATAAGGAGTTAAAAAACGATATAAAATATTATTTGAATATTGAGGATTTGATATTATTTTTAATTGAAGATAATGACAATAATTTTGATTTTTTTGATGATTATTTATATTTAATATTGAATTAATTGCTAAATAATCTTCTTGTGTAATTGAATAATAATTTTGATTTTCATAAGAAAAAAAAGGAGGATTTATATTATTTAAAAAAGAAGAATTTAATGAAAATAAATTATCCTTTAATTGTCTATCAAAACTAAATAAAGAAGATGATGTTAAAAAAGAATAATTATTTTCATTTTCATTTTCTTCATTATTTTCATTATCTATATTCTCATGAAAGTCATTTGTTTGATTACTGTAACTATAAAAAATTAAATAAAATAATCTTACTAAGAAACTAAAGGATTTGTTTTATTAGAAAAATTTTTATAATGACTTGAAGTTTTATTTGTTAAACATGAAGTATCATCGTTTGATATTTCACTTTGAGATTCAGGAGATTTTGAAAAGAAATTTGCTTTTGAAATGTAATTTCGACTTTTTGATATCATTTCTATATTTGATTCAAATTTAGTTTTTTCGATTTGAGTTTTATTTTTATTTAAATCATTTAAATTTTGATTTTGTTTTATTTCTGTGTTATCTGACATTAAATTATTGTCCTTCATTTATTTCAAGTATTGTTTTATTATAATTAATTGAATAAATGATATTTATTAGTTTTTGTATAAAAAAATAAAAATAACTCTTAAAAATTAAAGTTTCTTTTGTTATAATTAATATATCTTTTTAACTAAAATTAAATTTTTTTAGTAGAATTAAATTTATAAACTCTTTTAACATATTAATATTATTTTCAGAGAAATAATCTTTATTAACATTTCTATAATCAATTAAATTTATTAACAGCATTTTCAAATATATGAATAATATTAAATGAAATATCATATTGTATAAAAACAGAAAAAAAACAATATAAGGAATATTTTCATTGTGACTTTACAAAAAATATTCGCACATAAATTTGGTATTGGTAATTATTGACAATTAATTTCATTATTTCCTTCTTTTTGTTTTTTTTACAATTTATCTATTTTTTTTCTGAATAAACAATATTCGTTGTTAATGAGTCCTAACTTATTAATTCTTTAAATTTTATATTTCTTCTTAAGTATATAAATTCAAATTTTCATTTTCAGTATCTTTTTCATATTTTGATAATAAAATTTTCTAATTTAAGTTATTTGATATAATTCTGCAAATACAATTTATTTAATTTATGTTTCTTTTTTAACTCATAAATTTAATTGTAAATTATTATTAGGCAATTTCTTTAAAGAAAGTTGCTTTTAAAAGACTCATTCATTTCCATAATACCCTATTATTAAGTAATCATTTTCTTTTATTGTTATTTCATTCAATTAATTTATTTCACTTTTTATGATGTTATCTTCTTTTTCTTCTAATTTATCTTCATTTAATATTTGATTATTTCCCTTTTCTTTTATAATTATTCCATTATAATTTTTATAATTAATACTATAATATAAAACTAACCTTAATTTATTTGCACCAATTAAAAAAAATAAAAAATAAGACTTAATTAAATAAATAAAATTAAACAATCCAAATCTTTTTCATAAAGAAGAAAATAATAAAAAAGTTATTTAAATTTGATATAAATTAAAATAAAATTTAAAATATAAACAAAATGCAAAATATTAATAATGAAGTAAATCAACCAATGACAGATTCCGATATAGATGATCAAAGATATATGCCATCAATGGGAAACACTCCAAATATAAACATAATGGGAAATATAAACACAGGATACAATTCAATTTCAAGAAAAGATTCAAATAATATAAATTATAGTTTTCCAGACAATAAATTATTATCTATTAAAAATGATGACATTCAAAATAAAAAATTTATGGAAATCGAAAATCAAAATAATATTTTAAGAAATGAACTTTGTAAAATGCAAGAAGTTATAAAAGCTAAAGATACTTCAATTCAGGAATTTGTTAATTTAATTACTACTTTTAAAGATAAGTTTCTTAAATTTGAAGAAAAAAATAATGAGTTAAAAAAGGAAAATGAATTATTAAAGCAAAAATTATCTGTTTATGAAAACACAATAAAAAATGAACAAGTTAAAACACAAAAAACTGAAGCAGGATTAAAAAATGCAAAATTTTTTGAAACTCATATTAAAGAACTTCAAGATGATTATGCTGATAAAGAATTTAAGTTAAATCAAAAATATTCTGAAAAAGAAAATAAATTAAAAAATGAATTTGCAAATGAAATAAATAAACTTCAAAAAAAATTAGATGAAATAAAAGTAGAAAATGAAAAATTAAAATATGATTTATCAAATCAAAATTTAGAAATTGAATCTCTTCAAACTCAATTAGAAGATAAAGAATATGAAAATTCAACAAATTTAAATAGAAAAGAAAAAGATAATAGAAGATTACAAGAAAAAATAGAAGAATTTGAAAAGAAAATATATTATATGGAAAATTCAAGAAAAGATAGAATTGAATCCTTAGAACAACAAATAATAGAATTAAAAGATGAAAATGCAAACTTATTATCTGAAATAAATACTTATAAAGAAAAAGTAAATGAACAACAAGGAGATATATTAAATTTAAATCATAATATCGAAATGCTTACTAATGATACTCAACAGTATAAAATTGGTTTAAATAATAAAGATTTATTAGTTGAACAATTAAAAGTTCAAATTGAACAATTAAGTGAAGAATTAAATCAAAGAGATATTGATATTCAAAATTATGAACAAAATAAACAAAATAATTTATCTGAATATTCAGATCAAATTACTTTATTAATGAAAGAAAAAAATGAATTAGAAAATCAAAAAGCTGAATTAACTGAAAGTTTATCCTTAGCAACTGATCAATTAAATAAATTAAAAGATTTAATTGAAGATAAATATTATAATATAGAAGCAAATTTATTTAAAGAAACAATGAAAAATGAGAATTTGGAAAAAAAATACAAAAATATATTAAAACAAATGAAAAATAAAGAAAGATCATTATTTGAAGAAAATAAATCTTTAAGAGATATAATTTCTGAAAAAGAATTAGAAAAATCTCAAATGGAATTAAATTATCAAAATCAAATGCAAAATATGAGTTTATTAGCTAATCAAGGATGTGGTTTAAATTCAAGTGCTTTTATTAATAATACTATGTTTAATTTTCCTGTTAATAATCAAAACTTACTTAATAATAGTGTTATGAATAATAATGTTAGTTATAATGCTATTCCTATTAATAATAATTTAAATGCTACTAATCAATTTATTAATAATACTACTAATAATGTTAAATTCAATAATAATAATATGTTATCTGCTGAAGAACAAAGAGAAGAAAATCAAAAAAGAACTTTAGAAGAATTTAAGAAGTTATTAGCAAAAATTGATGAAAAATTAGATTCTCCTGAACAAATTGCTTAAATAGGGAATATTTTATTTTATTTATTTTTGAATTTTTTTTTTTGAATTTTTATTTAATTTGATATAACAATTTATTATTTTTGGAGTTATTTATTTATTTTTTTTTTCTATAATTCAATTATTATTATAAAAAAAATATATAAAACACTTTACATAATATTTATAAATAAAAATAAAGAAATAATTTAAACAAGAATATTATTTTCACTTTTCATTTGCTTTTCATTTGTAAAACATTTAAAATTGAATTTCCTTTATTTTGAAAGGAACTTTTCCTAAAAAGTTCTAAATTATTATAATTTGTATTTTCCCAATCAAAATCATTATCTAAACTATTAATATTTAAAGTATTTAATATTAAATTATTTTGAATCATTTCTTCAGCTTCTTTAAATTTTAATTGTTGAGTTTTTGATTTAATTTTTCCGATTGATTTTCTTAAATTTGAAATACTATTACTTAGACTATTAGATAAATCTTTATTTAAATTATTATTATAATCATCATAATTATTTACTTCATTTAAATCTTCTGAAGATGAAGTAAAAGAAGATTTATCATCTTCTAAACTTAGTGAAAAATCATTTAAATTATCTATTTTTTTTTCATTTATTTTATTTGAAAAAAAATTTGATTTTTTATTTAATATCATTGGACTTGGACATATTATTGATTTTTTTGGTTTAATTTGAGGAACAAAATTTCGTGGTAAATTAAAACTTAAACTTCTATATAATGTTGTTGAAGTTTTATAAATTTCTTTAATGTTATTTTCAAATTTACAAAGCTTTTTGTTCTTAACAGAAATGTTCATTTCACTGTTTAATTTTTTTATTCCAAGGTTTAATTCCATTATTGAAATAATTTAATAAGATATATATTTTAAATAAAAATATTATATCTTTTTTCTCATATTTTTTGATTTTAAAGATATAATATTTAGTTCATATAATAATTTTGATATATTGAATATTTTCATGAAATAAGTAATTTAAATATTAAACAAATATGATAATTTTAATTAAATTTAAGAATATAAAAAAAATGTAATTACCATAATAAAAAAATTATAGTTATATAAGTTATATATTTAGTATTTTAAATTCCAATAAAAAAACATAAAAAACAATTTAAAAAAAATATCAAAAAAAAAAAGAAAAAAAGACTATTTAAATAAAAATGAAAAATTTAATATATCTCCATAAATAAAATACTTTTAATTATTCCATATTTTATTACTAATATTAACACCAGATTTAATTTTAAAATTAGTAATTTCACTAACAGAATCAGGAGAACATTTAAGATCAACAATTCTAGTATGAATTTTCATTTCAAAAGCATCATAAGTATTAGTTCCTTCACCACAAGGACTTTTTCTAACATTTATTCTTCAATATTTTTTAGGCATGAATTTAGGTCCTCTAACTATAAATTGTTTTTCTTTTGCATTTTTTACTATTGTATTTGCTACATATTCTAAAATTTTCGTTTCTTAAGACTTTAGTATTATTCTTATTGTTGGTAATTCATCTGAATTATATCCTTCTCTTTTTTTCCCTTTTTCTTTTTCTTAATCCTTGAGATTTTAAAAATTAAATCATTTTTTTTTAATTTATTATTTTTAATTTTAACATTTAAAATGTTTAAAATATCAATTTTTTTTTTACTTATTGAAAATTAAGATATTTATTTATTAATTAATTAATGATTTTTAAAAAATATATTATAATATTTGAAAAGTAATATACATCAAAAAAAATTTTTTTTTTATTTTTATACTTTTCCTTTTTTCAAAGTAGAAGCTTTATTAACAATATTATTATGTCTTCTTGATTCCATTCCAAATAAATATCCTCCACCAATGATATTATTATTACTATTTGAATTTACTATTTTTTTTTCAGGCGGTGGAATATCTTCTAATAATTTTTTTAAATTAATATGTTTACTTTGTTTTTCATTATTATGAGGAATTTGTTTAGTTCTCCTTGATTGAAAATTAAAAGGTTTCCCATTAAATTGAAAGTCATTATCAAATTTATTTTTTAATTGAAGTTTAATATCATTTTCTTTATTTTTATCTTTATCTTTATCTTTTTCTTTATTTTTATCTTTATCTTTATTTTTATCTTTCTCTTTATCTTTCTCTTTTGCTTTATTATTTTCTTTTTCTTTTTCCTTTTCTTTTTTAGGAATAGTCATATAATCAGTTCCAACTTTTTGAGAATCTTCAATGAATTGTCTAGCACTTCTTCTTTTATTATTTCCAATAGCATTATTTTTTAAAGGTTTAGCTTTTTCAAAATCAATTTCATCAACGACATTTTCAATTTTACTTATATTATTAGTAGAAATAAGTAAATTTTTATTATCATTAATAGGTAAAATATTACTTATCATAGGATTAACTGCATTTTCCAAAGAAGAATTAGTTAAAATATTATCTCCACTATTATTATTATTTTGAATGAGCGAAGTCATAGTAATTCCACTATTAATATTATTAATAACAGAAGAATCGAAAATTTTTTTCCCGTTCGAATAATCACAAATAGTATCATTTTTATTTCCATCTAAACCAGTAATATGAGTAATATTTTTATTCATTATTGAAGAAGAATCTCCTTTAAAAACTGTTGAATTTCCTAAGAAAAGTGTATTTTGAGTTATTGTTGGTCCACTTGCATCAAAGTCAAAATCTCTATCTCCATTTAATGGAGAAGTTATTAAATTTCTATTTTCTTCTATTTCCAAGTCTTCTTCATATTTTTCATTTTTTAATTTATTTATTAAATTATCAAATCCTTCTGTATCATTTAATATTTTAGAAAAATTAATTTCTTCATCTTTTCTCATTAAATGAATATTTGATGGTATATCATCTTTGGTTTGAATCATTAATTTACTTGTATTACTATTATAACTTTTAATAATATCACTTTTCAAAAGAGAACTACTTAATAAATCATTACTAATATTTAAATTATTAAATTTATTATTTCCAGTATAAAAAAAATTATGTTGAAGTAAATTACTAGCAGTAGCTCTTTTATTAGGATCCCAATTAATCATTTGATACATTAAATCTATAGCATCTTTAGAAGCCATAGGAATAATATTTTCTAATTTTTGAGGTTCAAATTTAGGAAATTTAATATCCATTTTATTAGCTTGTGAAATTCCTTCATTCCAAATATCATGATTAGGAGTTCCTAAAATACTACAAATTTTAAATAAGACTTCTTTTTCATTATTACCAAAGAATAAAGGTTGAGGATGTAAATACATTTCAGCCATAATACAACCTAAAGCCCAAATATCAATTGGACTATTATAATTATTACTTTTTAATATACATTCAGGAGCTCTGTAATATCTTGTTGATACATATTCAGTATAAGGAGGAATTGATCTTATTTCTCTTGCTAATCCAAAATCTGCTATTTTTATTATTTCTCCTGTTACTAATAAATTTTCTGGCTTTAAATCTCTATGAAAAAATCCATATTTGTGCATATAGGATAATCCCTTTAATGTCTGATTAATTATTGATCTTATTTGATTTTCATTTAATTTTTTAGGAGTTCTTTCTTTCATTAATATAAATAAGTCTTTTTCCATGTATTCAAATATTAAATTTAATGTTCCTGTTTCTTTTGTAAATATCATTTCTTTTAATTTTATTATATTTTGAATTCCTTTTTCTGATATGTGAGTATTTGATATATCTTGAAGTTTTTTTAAAGATTTACATTCACGAAGTTCTAAACATTCTTCCCAATTGTTATATTTTTTTTTCAAGATTTTTATTGCTACGTATTCTCCGGTTTTTTTCTCTATTGCTTTATATACATCTGCAAATGAGCCTCCTCCTAGTCTATTTAATATTTCATAGTTATCCATTTATTTTTATAAAAAATTTAATTTACTTTTAAATTATTGGTTTTCTTTATTTTTTATATAAAATTAATTTTTAAGATATATATATATTTTTTTTAGAAAACATTTAATAAAATGTTTCTTTTATTTTATCTTTAATAATAATCAAATATTATAAATCCTAAATATAGTTTTTAAAAAAAAGGAATTTTTATTTCTTTTTCATTTTTTAGGTTTGTTAAATGATAAATTATAATTATGAATAAATTATTTATATAATTATATTATATATGAGGTTAAAATTTTGAGTTAGAAAATTAAAAATATTATTATTTACATATAATTTATTATAAGTCATTTAATATTAATTTATTCTTTTTCAATGGGTATTTGTTGTTCTAGACACGAATGTATTATTTTAGAAAATAACTTAAATTCAGATAAAAATATAGAAATTAATAACTCAAAAAAAAATCCAATAATTGAAGCTATATCTCATAATCAAAAGATAATTTATGAAACAAGAACTTCAAATGATGATAATAATGACAATAATCTACTTAATTATAATTTAGGTGATGATACTCCTTCTAAATTTACAAATGGACCAATTTTTAGATTGTTAAAAAAGAAAAATTTAGATAAAATAGGTGATTCAGTTCAAGATGAAGTTAATGGAAATACTAATATTACTAAAATTTAAATGTAAATCAATCTTATAAATTATAAATGTTTAAAATAATGATTTTAATATGATTATATCAATATTATTGATTTAAAATATTTTCAAAAATATAATATAAATAAAAACTTTTGAATAATATATTTTATTATTTTAATCTATTGAAGAATATTAATTACAAATTTTTAAGCTCATATGAATCCAAATTGAATATTGTAATATATAATAATTTTATTAATGGAAGATAAAAATTTATAAAAGATAAATATATAAATCAATAAAATTTGATTTTATTTCAATAATAGAAAAGAAAAAGTATAAAGTAGATTTCTTTTTTAATGTAAAAAGTAAAAATATAAACTTATTTCTATTGATTAAATAATTTATAACATTATAATTTATAAAAATAATATTTAAAAATATAAAAATAGTGAATGATTTATTTAAAATATATAAATAAAAACTTTATTTATCAAAAAATAAATCTCAAATAAAGAGAAAAACACAGGATAAAGAAAGAAAATATATTGACCCAAAAAATATATTTAGAACCTTTTAAAAATCAGAAACATTTAAAAATAAAATTTGTTAAATTACTCTTAAAGAATATAAAAAATGAGTGATTTATGTTAATTAAAATTATTAGATTTTGAAAAGTATTTAGTTAATGATAAAAAAAATTATTGAAGATGAAAATAACTTTTTTTTTATTAATTGAAAAATAGATGTTCAGTAATTTTGTTAATTTTTTTTTAATATTTTTTATTTATAATGTTCTTTAATTTATTAAAAAAAATTTTTAAAAATTATTTTTTTTCATTATTTAATTTAATTTAAGTTTTTTTTATTTCCTAAATCTTCCAAATACTACACCATGCAAATGATTATTTGCTTTTTTTATTTCTTCATTTTCTTCTAAAATTTTATTATTTATTTTCAATAATTTTTTATTTTCTTTATTTGTATTTTTTAAATTTTCTTTTGTAATTTCTAATTCATTATTTACTTCTTCAAGAGCTTTTTTAAGATTTTCATTCATTTTCATTAAATCATTTTGGTCTTTTCCACTTATTGAATTAAAATCTTTTAATTTATCAATAATTGAATTTAATTCGTTTTTTTCTTTTTTTGAATTTTTTTCAAGTTCTTTAAAATAATTTTCTCTTTCTTTCATTAATTTCATATATTTTTTTTTATTTTCTGAATAACCATCATTTAATTTTGTTATTTGCATTTCATAATTAAGAATTATTTTTTCTCTTTCAGTTTGATATAAATTATGAAGTTCTTCTATTTTTATTTTATAGAAATTATTAATTGAATTTTTTTGATTTGTTATATTTTCTAATTCATTATTTAAATTATTTATTTCTATTTTATGTTCTTGATTTAATAATTTAATATAATTCTCATATTCTTTTATTTTTTCATTTAATTTTAAATTAATGTCTTTTTGATTATTTAATTCTTTTATTAAATTTTCAATTTGAGTATCTTTGTCTATTGAATTATCTTCTAAATTATTTTCTTTTATATTATTTATATTTTCATTTATATTTCCATATAATATTCTTTTAGTATTATTTAATTCTTCAGTTAATTTTTTTATTTTTTTTCTTAAATCTTCTTTTTCTCTTTCACTTAATTTAAGAATTACTTTTTCATTTATATTATTTGGGGAATTATTATAAGTATTTAAATTATTATTATTTATTATATTATTATTTGGTAAATTAGAAGAATTATTACTATTTAAATTTTTATTTTGAATAAAAGATGTATTAATAAATATTCTTTTATGACCTATTTTTGATGGAAGAGAATGTACAAATGAATCGCAATTAGCACAAAAAAATCTTATACAATTCTCACATTTAAAATCTGCAATTTTAGCTTTACATCTTTCACAATTTTCCATTTTTAAATTGTTTTTAAAAATAATGGTATATTTAAATAATGATTAAGAATATAAATGAAAAAATTATTTTGATTTATTTATTTTATAAACCTTATTGATTAATAACTTAACTTATTATTTAAGTATTTCATAAGTAATATAATTAAGTTTAGATTTTTTAAAAGTTATTAAAAAATATATTTTACAGTTGAAAAAGGAGTGGAAAAGATTAGGAAGAAATATTAATATCTAAAAAACTATAAATTTAGAGAAAGAGAGAATGAAATTTAGATGAAGTAAATGTATTATTCTATTGAAGCAACATCATCAATTAAAGAATTTTATGATAAATTAAAAGAAAAGAAAATTATAAATAAAATGATATAATATTCGAGGATTCAATAGTACAAATATTTTAAATAAATATGATGTAAACTTTTTCCTTCTTTAAAGTTATAGATTGAGAATATAAACATAATGTTACTTCAATTTACCAAATCGAAAAAGAAATAAATTATTCAATAATTATCATGGAATAAATATATTTATTGAGAAAAAAGATGAATCAAAATATTGAGTTTTGTAACTTTTATACACAGTGAATATAATTCTTTTAGGAAAAAATTGGAATAAAATATTTCATTATATTTTCAAAAGGAAAATTATATAATGAATTATATAATAACTTTTATAATATAATAAAAGAAAAAAAGATTCATTAACTATTATATTTATACTTCTTGTTTTATTAATAAAAAAATATAAAATGCATAATTCCAAAAAAATATTAATATTTAAATTAACTGTAACACCAACAGTAATAGAACTTGTAATATTAAATTTATTCAAATTCATTCTTCTTTATGTAATAAATTTATTTTGAATTTTTTATAAATTAATAACTACAATAATTATATAATTAACTTTCAATATTTATAATTTAAATTAAAAAAATTAATTATAACTGAATGAATTATATTCATCTATTTTCCTTTTTATTTATTTTTCAAATATTGAAAGTAAATTATATGTTATTCAATGAAATTTTATTGAATTACAATAAAAAAATTTTCTAAATATTTAGAAATAAAGCCTAAAGAAATGAAAGTTAAATTAAAATATTAGATTGAGCATTAATATTGGCATAATAAAATCAATGGCAAAAAACGCGATTAAAAAATAAAAAAATAAAAATAATATAATAAAATTTTAATAAGTATTATTGTTTATTCATTCTTGAATAATTTTTTCTTGAGAATAAATAACATAATTATCATTATTCTGAGTGTTTTCATTATTTTATATACCAGATGTACCTTTCTCATTTGGTTTATTTTGATTATAATTTCCTTGATAAATAAGTTCTCCTACTTTTTGACTAGGATTAATTGGTTGAGGATAAGGATATTGCCCATTTTGAGGCATAATAATTACATTTTGATTTTGTGATGGATTTAAATTTGGTTGATTTGTTTTTGATTCCACATAATCATTTTTTCCTTTATTATATATTCCATTATAATATATACGATATGAAAAACTTATACATATACTAAATAATACTATCATCGTTATATTTAAAATAATATTCAAAGAAGCTCTTATATTAAAATCGTTTGATGTAACATCAATATCACTTCTCATTTCATCAATTTCATCAATTGTATTCATAGTTAATAATATTAATATTGCTATTATTATAGAATATATCAATTGGATTATTGATAAAATCATACTCCCTATTGATAAAATAATTACTCTTGGAAGAGATTTTTCAGGTAAATCTAAATTTTTTAATCTTTTATAAAGTAAATAAAAAATAATCATAAATTGAAATAATAATAAAATAAATCTTAATAAATTTAGTACTAATTCTCTATTTTTCCAACTTTTAAATAATGAAACATTACTAATGTCATGTTTATAATAATCTCTCGGATAATATTTATTTTCATCATAAGAATAATTATAATCGTAATCACTTTCATCATAATGAGAATAATTATCATAATTGTAATCATTTTCATAACGAGAATAATGACCTTCTTCCAATTCTTTTAATATTTGTAACGAATCTTTATATTGAGCAGTATTTCCTGCTCTATTAGCAGTTGTTATAAGACTGAGAAATAAATTTATACTTATTAAAACAATTAAAGAAATATTTATTGTTTTCATTGGTGATTTTGCACAACAACAACAACAACATGTGAAGCAACAACAATGGCACATTTTTTTATATTTTTTTTCTTTTTTTCATTTAAAATAAAGAAAAAAATAATATAATATTTTAAATAATTTAACTATGTCATTATTTTTATATAGATTTATTTTATAATAATTTTATTAAATTAATTTTTACTATTATCTATTCATTATTAATTGATATGTAATTTCGTTAATATTTAATAACCTAATTTCTTCTTCTCTACCTTTTTCAATATATTTTTTCCTATTTCCTTCAAGTATTTTCTACAACATGACTCTTGGCACAAAATTGTATTCATCACATATATTAATTATGATACCCTTTTTAAAAAATTTACATTTGATGACAATTTTCTCTTTCATTCTTTTATTATAGCACATAATAATATAAATATATATCTTAAATATAAAATTAATTTCATATGTTCAATTTTTAATAAATCTAAAAAAAATAAGGATTATCTTTTCCTATAGGTAATTTTTCGTTTTTTATAAATAAAATATAAGTCAAAATTCCTAAATAAAAAAGCGCAATCATTTTTCCAGATAATACATTCACACTATATATAAGACTTAAATTATCAGAAGAATATTTGCCATAAAAAAAATCACCCAAAATATAAGTTCTACTCAGTAAAGAATATATTATAAGTATTCTAAATAATACTCATTGTTTTTAATAAAGAAAATAAATTTTAAATATAAATGATTTTAAAATTTAATAATTATATTACAATAATTCTAAAAATATTAAATTTTTAATTTATATTATTTATATTGGGCCCAATCCCCATATCAATTTTTTTATATTTTTTAATATTATAAAATTATAAATAAAAATAATAATTTTTGTAATGGCTAATAATCAACTGTTTCACTAACTATTTTTCATTTTAATATTTATACGGTAGAAAAAACAAATAATTCAATTGGATCTTGTCGTGTTAATGGATGTAAATGCACTAAATATATAGCACCAAATCCTGGTGGTGCTATTTGGGCAAAGCTTAATGGAGGAGCAGCTCTTGGATGTTGCAATTGCGGACATCATGTAAATTACCATTAGCTAGTTTCAATGATTATTATTCATGAAAACAAGGATTATAGATGGTTATTAAATAACTCATTAATATTAAATAAATAACATATTGATTAATTTAATAAAAATATTCAACCTTTCAATTCTTATTTTTAAAATTTTATTTTATAAAATAATATTTTGTTCGTAGATTCGACTATTTATATTTTCTGAAGATTCAAAAATATTGTCACAGAAGTAATCAAAACAAAAAATTTAATTGTAAATAAGATTATTTTCACTTTCATCTGATGTTTCCCAATCATTATTATAGTTTGTATTATTATTATTACTAAAATCATTCAATATTTTAGTTTTATTATTATAGGAAGAGGATCCAAGTGTAAATTTTCTATAATATTTAGATTCCATTGCTATGACAAAAAAGCATATACAAATAAATAAAATAAATCTTGTGATTTCACAACTTTTATTATTGCAACAATAATAACAACAACTTCTTTTTGAATTATCTTGCTTTTTAATTAAATCAATTCTAATATTATTTATTCTTTCCAAATGTGTTTTTAAATCTTTGCATTTTCGGAAAGGTTTCCTCAATTTTAATTCTAATTCTTGTATACTTATATTATTAATATTTTCATTCTCCTTATCTAAATTATTATCCTCCAAATTTTCCAAATATTATTGAATTTACTTCTTCAATAAATGCTTCAACTTCTTTTTTCATTTTTTATATTTTTTTGTCAATTGTTTCTTCTAATATATTTGGATTATTTTCAAATTTTATTTTTAAAAGTTTGTTATATTGTTTTCTAAATTAAGCTTTTATCTTAATTTTATTATAATAAAGTTTACCTAATATAAATGGAATATATTCTTCTTTTCCAGGAGAAACTTTATAAGTATATCTGTAAATTGCAATATAACAAAAACCAATTTCAAAATATATAGATATCAGTTTGATAGTATTTAAATAATTTAATAAAAATATAACAATATTATCATAAAAATAAATCAAATAATCCTTAAATATAAGATATATTATGACAATAATAATTGTTAATGGATATATAGAATAGTTTAACAAATAAACCTTTATTGATACTTTTTTATAAATATTAATCCATGAAAAATATCCGCTTTTTATATATATTTCTGTTAAAGGATAAAGTATAAAACTGAAAAAATAATTAATAAAACTTATTATTTTAATTAATTTGTTAATTTTGTCTAAATCAACTTCATATATGCTCTCTTGAGGTTCATTAACACTTGTTTATGCCAATTCTGATATAAAAAACAGAAAGGACAAATGAAAAATTTAAAAAAAAATTTGTTCTTTTTTTATTTCTGAAATAAAAGATGCTAATAAAGAATATATATAACTAATAATAATTCCAAGTAAAAAAGGAATTTGTTTCATTATATAATTGAAAATTTATTTTTATTTATTAACTAATAATTAATATTTAATTAATAAATTAATTAAAATTAATTATTATTTAACATAAATAATTATTGCTTTCTATAATACTTGAAGGAATTAAATGTTTATGATTTGGGGATGGGGGATTGGGGATTGGGGATTGGGGATTGGGGATTGGGGATTGGG
>JAEEGL010886875.1_pt1 | contig 19790 bp, 14 predicted proteins | sample 9134231 | NCBI WGS metagenome assembly JAEEGL01 (sample SAMN16246548, study PRJNA631951) | gut metagenome | biome: gut microbiome; feature: rumen; material: fiber-attached | host: Bos | place: Iran: Karaj | collected 2018-10 | reverse complement strand
CTGCTCTCCACCGAGGATTCCATAAACTGGTACATCCGTCGTGATGACCGCATAGAGGATTTCAAGCGTCTGGGTCACAACCCCGCATACCTTACCGGTGTGCAGTTTGATGTGAACCGGATAAACTTCTCGTCCGATATCAACAAGATTGTCGAAGAGTCTGACGTGCTGGTGTTCGTAACTCCGTCACCGTACTTCAAGAGTCACATGAAGAAACTCAAGGTGAAACTCCGTGACAAGTTCGTGGTATCGGCCATCAAGGGTATCGTGCCCGATGACAATCTGCTCATGTCGGACTATTTCCACCGCTACTACGGCGTTCCCATGGAGAACATCGCAGTTGTGGCAGGCCCCTGCCATGCCGAGGAGGTTGCGCTGGAGCGTCTTTCATATCTGACTGTAGGCTGTCAGGAACTGGAGAACGCTCAGGATATAGCACGCAAACTCACCAACTCATACGTTAAGACATCGGTATCGGAGGATGTGGCCGGCATTGAGTTCAGTTCAGTACTCAAGAACGTGTACGCCATAGCCGCCGGTATCTGCAGCGGACTCAAGTACGGTGACAACTTCCAGGCCGTGCTTATGTCAAACGCCATCCAGGAGATGAACAATTTCCTGGCCACCGCACGCCCCATGCCTAACCGAGCCGTCAATGACTCGGTTTACCTGGGAGACCTGCTGGTAACCGGTTACTCAAATTTCAGCCGTAACCGCGTGTTCGGTACCATGGTGGGTAAGGGCTACTCGGTAAAGGCTGCACAGTTGGAGATGGAGATGATTGCCGAGGGTTACTACGGCACCAAGTGCATGAAGGAGATAAATGAGCATTACAGAGTGAATATGCCCATCCTTGATGCTATGTACAACATTCTATACGAACATATTTCGCCGGTAATTGAGATAAAACTCCTTACCGACTCATTCAAATAATGGACTATGATTAAGATTGACATTTCACAGATTCAGAAATTCATTCCTCAAAGCGCAATTAAGACGCTTGAGCCTGAAGTAACGGATGCCATCCGCAAACTTGAGAACGGCAGCGGAGCAGGTAATGATTTTATCGGCTGGATGGATCTTGCATCAAAGACAGAAAAAGGTCTTCTGGATGCTATTGAGGAGACAGCCCGCATTCTGCGTGATAACTGTGAGGTGGTAATAGTTGCCGGTATAGGCGGCAGTTATCTTGGGTCACGTGCCGTCATTGAGGCTCTCAGCAACAGTTTTGTACAATCTGTCCGGGACGGAAAGAATCCGCAGATACTGTTTGCCGGTCACAATATCAGTGAGGATTATCTCTATGAACTCACCGAGTACATCAAGGACAAGAAGTTCGGAATAATCAACATATCCAAGTCCGGTACAACCACCGAGACCGCTCTGGCTTTCCGTCTGCTCAAGAAACAGTGTGAGGATCAGCGCGGCAAGGAGACGGCCCGTAAGGTTATCGTTGCAATCACCGATGCCAGGCGCGGTGCCGCACGCGTATGTGCCGACAAGGAGGGCTACCGCAGTTTCATAATCCCAGACAATGTGGGCGGCCGATTCTCAGTACTTACCCCGGTTGGACTTCTGCCCATCGCTGTTGCCGGATACGATATCCGTCAACTGGTTAAGGGTGCAGCCGATATGGAAGGACAGACAACCTCAACCGTCAGGTTGGAGGATAATCCCGCAGCCATGTATGCGGCAGCACGCAATGCACTTTACCGCGGTGGCAAGAAGATAGAGATCCTGGTCAACTTCCAGCCCAAACTGCACTACCTGAGCGAATGGTGGAAGCAGCTTTACGGAGAGTCAGAGGGTAAGGACGGCAAGGGCATATTCCCCGCATCGGTTGATTTCTCAACAGACCTGCACTCCATGGGTCAGTGGATTCAGGAGGGTGAGCGTACTATTTTCGAGACGGTGATATCGGTCGATAAGGTGCAGCACTCAGTTTTGGTACCTGCTGATGACGAGAATCTGGACGGTCTGAATTTCCTTGCCGGAAAGCACGTGGATGAGGTCAACAAGATGGCCGAACTGGGTACCCAGCTGGCACATGTGGACGGAGGTGTTCCCAATATCCGCATCACCGTTCCCCAGCTCAATGAGTACTGGATTGGACAACTCATCTATATGTTTGAGAAGGGTTGCGGCATAAGCGGTTACGTGCTTGGCGTGAACCCGTTTAACCAGCCGGGCGTGGAGGCCTACAAGAAGAACATGTTCGCTCTTCTGGGTAAACCCGGATATGAGGAGGAGTCAAAGAAGATTCTCTCAAGGATAAAGAAGTAATCTTAAGAAATGGCATTTACTTTCCATAACAAAAGCGCCATCCTGTTTGACATGGATGGCGTTTTGTATGATTCCATGCCCAACCACTCCAAGGCGTGGAGCCAGGCCATGGAAAAGTACGGTATGCATATGACTCCCCATGACGTCTACCTGAACGAGGGAGCCACCGGACATGACACGGTGGTACGTATCAGTCTGCGCGACAGGGGTTATGAGGCATCGGAACAGGAGATAAATGACATTTACGGATACAAGGCCGCCCTGTTCCGTGCCATGCCCGAGGCACGTGTCATGCCGGGTTCCCAGGAGGTGCTGCGCAAGGCCAAGGCATTGGGACTCAAGATTCTTATTGTGACCGGCTCGGGACAGAAGAACCTGATTGAGCGTGTACAGAGGGATTATGAGGGTTACATAACCCGTGACCGCATGGTGACCGCCTTTGAGGTAAAGCGCGGCAAGCCCTATCCCGATCCCTATCTGAAAGGCCTGCAGATAGCAGGCGTACCTGCCGGCGAGGCGGTGGTCGTAGAAAATGCTCCGCTTGGAATACGTGCTGCCGTAGCAGCAGGAATAGATACCATAGCAGTCAATACCGGCCCACTTGAGGATGAGATCCTGCTGGCCGAAAAACCCGTACTGCTGCTTCACTCCATGCAGGAGTTGGCAGACAATCTTGAAAACTTATTTGCTTGAGAGGTATTGGTCAAGAATGACCAGTGCCGTAAGTAATTCCACAACCGGAACCGCACGCGGAACCACGCACGGATCGTGACGCCCCTTGGCTGCGATTGTGGTCTCGCGGCCGTCAACTGTCACGGTGTTCTGCTCCTGACCGATGGTGGGAGTGGGCTTGAAAGCCACACGGAACCTTATGGGCTGACCGTTGCTTATGCCGCCCTGGATACCGCCGCTGTGGTTGGTTGCAGTTGTGATGTTGCCGCCCTCCATGCGGAATGCGTCGTTATGCTCTGAACCGCGCTGTGAGGCTGACAGGAATCCGTCTCCGTATTCAAAACCCTTGCAGGCGTTGATACCCAGCATGGCTTTGGCCAGTGATGCCTCAAGTTTGTCAAATACGGGGTTGCCTATGCCGGCGGGCAGACCCTCTACGATGCATGTAACGCAACCGCCGGTTGAATCCTGCTCTTTGCGCAGATCCTTGATATAGTCCTCCATCTTGGAGGCCAGTTGTTTATCGGGACATCTTACTGCATTGGTCTCTACATTTGCGCCTGCGTACTCCATATCCTTGGCGGGATCAGTGGAGTAGGGACCTATCTGTGATGTGAAAGCCTTTATCTTAAGGCCGGGCAGCATTTTGCGGAAAGCCAGTGAGGCCAGGGCGCCTGCCACGCAGATGGGGGCTGTAACGCGGGCCGATGAACGTCCGCCGCCGCGCCAGTCACGGATACCGTAACGCTGAAGCCATGCATAATCTGCATGTGACGGACGGAACAGGTCCTTGAGTTCATCGTAGTCTGATGAGTGCTGGTCAGTGTTCCTTATTATAAATGCTATGGGCGCTCCTGTGCTCACTCCTTCAAGAAGTCCAGACAGGAACTCCACCTCATCCTGCTCCTGACGGCCGGTGGTCACGGTGCTCTGTCCGGGACGGCGGCGCTGCATGCACTGACGTACATATTCCATATCTACGGTTATTCCGGAAGGAAATCCGTCAAGAACACCACCTATGGCGGGGCCGTGGCTCTCGCCGAAAGTGGTCAGGGTAAGGTTTTGGCCCAGAGTATTCATATATGTTTATTTTTTGCAGTCGCCGTCGCAGTTGCAGTCACCGCCATTGCAGTCGCCGTTATTGCAACCGCCGCCGCAACCCTTGCATTTGGGGTGCAGGATAGCGTCAATCTCCTCCTGTGTGGCAGGACGTGACTCAAGTATGACACCCTTGAAGGTGAGGTTTTCACCGGCCAGGGGGTGGTTCAGGTCAACGGTGACCTTATCGTCTGTGATATTCGTTACTGTAGCGTTGAATGTCTGCTGGCCGTCGCTCAGGGGAATGATGGCGCCAATCTTTACATGCTCGTCATCAAATACGCCGTCGCGCAGGAATATGCCTTTGTCCAGTTCAAGTACGTTCTCCTTGCTGTACTCGCCGTATGCCTTGTCTGACGGTATCTCAAATTCAAAAGAGTCACCTACGTTGAGAGAACCTACGTTGCTCTCAAAGAGATCCAGGGCGTAACCTATTCCGGTAATGAACTTGAAGGGTCTCTCACGGGTAGCGCTCTCGTACTTGTACAACTGACCGTCTGCGTCTTTCAGCATCAGATCATAGGTAAGGCTGATATATTTCTTATCCATTTCTTGAAAATTTGTGCAAAGGTAGTAAAATTACTTCAGATTCTTGAGGGGTACCGCAGAGCAGGCGTTGGGCGGGTCGTTGCGGGTTATCAGGGAGATAGTGGGCGCAAGGACGCTTACGGATATGGGTTCGTGGTTTACTTCGGCACGGATTCCGTTGCCGTACAGTATAAAGGGAACCGGTTTGGCTACGGGCTTGCGGTAAATTACCGTTCCGGCTTTCTCATCGGAAATACCCCAACCGGGTATGGCGTCGATGATTATGTCACCGGACCAGGATGCGTTCAGACCGTTACGCTTGCGGACCGCCTCCATGTCGGGAACGGTTGACATAAGGTCACGCATAAGCAGGACGCTGCGGATTCCGGTAACCTGTACCAGAAGGTCCACGCAACTCTCAAGCACCTCGTGCAGTGCCAGCCCTTTGTCTTCTATAAGGTCGTGGTTGAGATAAATATGGTTGCGGTAAAATGTCCTTACCCAGGTGCCGCTTCCGTATTTGGCCGACAGGTAGAGACTGAGCAGGGCTGTGGCGCGCTCCATGCTCACCTGTCCGGTGGGGATACGGGTACCTCCAAGTTCCGGAGCGGCATTCTCCACATATCCTGTTGATGTAAGGAAAAAGAGCACGTTATCCAGTCCTATCCTGGACGTGATGGTGCTGATGAGTTGCTCCAGCGTCTGGTCCAGCCGGACATAGATATCCTGCTGCTCGAGTGACCAGACGGTATTGGGGGTGTGACGGAAATTGCCTGCGTAATATGTAAGGGTAAGCAGGTCCGGGGTGTCATCGTCTCCCAACTCCATACCCTCAATACCTGCAAGTGCCATCTCTGTGACCTTGTCATTTGCATAAGGAGTGGTGAGATAGTCGCTTATCTCACCCTTGCGGAGCAGGTAAAAAAAAGGGCGGAAACGGTCGTGGTCCGAAATGGGTACGTATGAACTTGTGGCCAGAGCCGGCCTCCACTCCTTAAGGAACCAGGTGCTGTCGTTGATTGCATCGGCCCATTCGGGTAGTTTTCCGTAGTAGTCCGATGAACTCCATCGGCCGTCATCGGTATTCATCCACATGACCACGTCCGGATCATGGCCGCCCGCAAGGATGGCGGCGTCTCTGTCTATGGCGATGGAACAGACCTTGGAACGGCTGCCTGAACCCAGTTTCATCTCATCGGCCAGATTGGTTGCCAGGAGCTTGCGGGGCGATGATTTCTCTATCGTGTTGATACCTTTGCTGTCGCTGTCGTCGACCGGAGAAGCCGATACCAGAGTCTTGGGGTTCATCCATCGGCTGGCCACTATTCCATGCTGAAACGGAGACGCTCCGGTATGAATGGAGGCTACGGCCGATGCGCGGTCCATGTCGTCATAGTCAAAGGTGGCGTTGGTGCGGTTGTAACCGTCGGTCCACAAACGTTTAAGTCCGCCCGTACCCATTATGGGCATCAGTTTCTCCAGACACTCCTCGTCAAGTTGGTCAATAACTATACCCACTACCAGTCTGGGGCTTTTCTCGGGCTTGGCCTGGAGCGTGGCCGACAATGAGAGGGCTGCAATCAGCGCCACCGGAAACCTGCCATGAAAGGTCTTGCCGGATGTGTCATCGCGGAGTCTTGCCGACAACTGGAATATGGTTGTGCTCAATGCCCTGAGCGCAAAAGTTGCAATCAGAATCTTTACGGATGGCTCTATGACCTGCGGAATGGCAGGTGAGAAGAGCAGGAAGGCTATGCAGGTTACAGCCTCAATTATAATGAATACCGATACCTTGCCGCGACGGCTCTTGCGTATAAAGAAAGGTATGAAAACCAGCGGCAACGGGTTGAGGCAGATGACCAGCCAGTTGGTATCCAGGGTGGGGTGTTCCGAGAAGAAATACATCAGTGCTATGATTATTCCTCCCAATCCCTGTATTCCGAACAGTATGGTGTCTATCATCCAATATGGTTTGTTTCTGTACCATCCTATCAGGGAAAGGAACAGTACCAGCATGAAAACTATCCACATTACCTGTATCGGAGTAAGGACCGGTTTCCCGAAATCCACTCCATGGTCCGGGTTGACAAGTCCGATAGCAGGGAATACCAGAGGCCTTTTCACCCCGGCGGTATCGGTGATATCAGCCGTGGCGGCCATCTCTTTCATGTAAAGGGGTGCAAATGCCTCTCTCCTGTAACCTGTAGGTACGTCTCCTCCGGCTCCTATTATCAGGTCAACGGCAAACTCACTCCAGGGACGGACCCTGGTGTGTGCGGTAAGTATGTCGCGGAATGTCTGTGTGGTATCCGGGCTGTTATAGGTAACGGTGCCGTCAATGCTCTCCTCAATCTTGTCCAATGCCATTGTAGCGCAGTTGTTGAACAGAAAGTTGTAACGGTATACCCGGTTTTCTGCCCGGCTGTTAACCACGAGTGACTGATATAGCCTGCGGGACTCCTTAGGCGTCAGGTTGAGCCGTTGGGCAAAAACCTCCGATCCGCGCTCCCTGTATTCTCTCAGAAAAGAATTGAGTCGGGTATAGCCCAGAATGTAATCGGTTTTGCCAAGAGTGAAACGCCATACGAAATTGGGAGTGTTGAAATCAAAAAGACCGTAGTTGAATACAACGTCCGTACCGTTGCCTACATCCTCAATCCAAATGGCCGTGTGGCCGTACAACTCATATATGGCCTTGCCGGGCTCACAAGTCAGCAGGTATGCGTTTATGCTGTCATTCTGAGCCTTGGCTCCGGGAACAAGGAACAGCAAGGTGGCCAGAATGGATAAGAGTTTCTTGTGCATGTTTTCAATATTATGGCGCAAAGTTAGTATTTTTGCGGTCATTATGATACTGTTGGCCGATTTTGGTAATACAAGGGTAAAAGCCGCCGTTCTGGAAAACGGCCGTCTCCGTCATGTGGATGACATGATGAAGGTGGAAGTTGACGGAGGTATGTGGTGCTCGGTGCATCCGTTGGCTCCGGATGTTGAGGAGTGGATGACCGCGCATGGCATGAAAAGGCTGACTGCCGATACTCCCATACCGGTGACCAATGCATATTCATCACCCCGCTCGTTGGGGATGGACCGTCTAGCCGCCGCTGTCGGAGCCTGGTCCATGAAACCAGGACAAGACCTGCTTGTGGTGGATGCCGGTACCGCTGTCACGTTTGATTTCGTATCGGCCGACGGTATATATAAAGGAGGTAACATAGCTCCCGGAATAGAATTGAGGTTCAGGGCGCTTCATGAACATACAGGCGCTCTGCCACTGGTCCAGTCTCAAGGTGACGTGCCTATGTTCGGTTACGATACCCCGACCGCAATCCGGAGCGGAGTGATAAACGGAATCCGCAAGGAATTGGAGGGATATGTCAATGAATTGCGCTCCATATATCCTTCTCTTTTGGTTTTTTTAACCGGAGGCGATGCTGAATTCTTTGATATAAAAGCCAAAAGCACTACTTTTGCAGTTCCGGATCTGGTTCTTCGCGGACTGGCCCGGATTACAGAATTCAATGAGAAGGGTATTTGAGAACATAACAGCCGTCTTGGTTTTCTCTCTGCTATGCCTTACCGGTTTTAGTCCGGCAAAGGCTCAAACAGGTGTCAATTCACCATACTCCAGATATGGAATGGGTCTGCTGTCAGACCCCTCGTCGGGTATGGCCAAAGCCATGGGCGGTATAGGTGCAGGCTTACGTTATCCCAATACCCTGAATGTCAAGAACCCCGCTTCATATTCAACGGTTGACACCCTTACTTTCATAGCCGATCTGGGTTTTGCACTGCAGAACGGTAATTTCAATGAGAACGGAGTAAGCGTGAACGCCCGCAATGCCTTCATTGACCATATGGCTATGCAGTTCAGAATTTTGCCCAAGGTGGGAATGACTGTGGGTTTCATGCCTTTTGCAAATGTGGGCTACGGCTTTTCCAAAACTGAACCGGTACGCCGTGATGAGGACGGTGAGATAACGTCAACCATTACCAATTCGGGTTCCGGCGGAGTCCGCCAGTTCCTTGGCGGATTGGGATGGAGACCCACCAAGTGGCTCTCCGTGGGTGTTAACGCAGCTTATCTGAGCGGAGACATAAACCATTACATCAGCAACACATACTCGTCATCCGAGGTTCAGTCCAGAGAAAAGACATACAACACGGAGATGTCCGCTTTCAGATATGAATTCGGTGCGCAGGGTACAATGTCTTTCTCACCGGACAGGAGTCTGGTCCTGGGCGCCACATTCGCTCCTGCACAGACGCTCAAAAGCGATACGTACGTTACAGACAGGCATTCGGTAAGTGATACTGTCATCATAGCCGATGCATTCTCAATGCCTGATCTCATGTCGGCCGGCTTCACATATCATTGGAACAAAGGCATAATCGGTGCCGATGTCTCATATCAGACATGGTCCAAGGCCAGTTTCTTTGGCCAGAAGACAGGCAGTGACAGAGTATCGGCCGCAGTCGGATACATGAGAAAACCCGACGGCGTGAGCCGCAACCTGCTTTTGCGTACCTCTTATCAGGTGGGTCTGAATTTCTCGCAATCCTATTTCAAGGTGGGCGACTCCATGGGTCCGATGCAGTTCGGAGTGAGCGCAGGTTTTACCCTGCCGTTCAACACCTCATACAACAGTATCTCCAATCTGCATGTGTCGGGTGAGTACATAAGGGTTCAGCCGATGTCCAAAGGAATGATATCCGAGAACTACATAAGGATCAACATAGGAGTGACATTTATGGAACGCTGGTTCATGAAACTGATGGTAGACTGACAATTGCGTTGATTTAACTTATTTGTATCTTTGCATATCTTATTATTGAAAGTACTAAACTAAACGATATGAAAAAATTTGGATTGATTGCCCTGGCACTTGTTACGGTTACAGGTGTATATGCACAGAAGGGCGTGGAAGACGGTTCACGTTACGGACACGGACAGGATAGTATCAACACTTTAAAGAACATCAGTATCTATACTGAATATGTCAAGACCAAGAACTACAAGGAGGCTTACGAGTCAGGTTGGAAGGATGTATTCCACGATGCTCCTCTTGCTTCCGTAAACACTTATACATATGGTATAAGAATACTTCAGTCACTTTACAATGACGCCAAGAAGGAGAAGAACACCGATCTTATGACTCAGTATTCAAATGAACTGTTCGAGGTGTTCGAGCAGCGCCTCAAGTATCTGGATCAGTTGAATGCAATGGCCAAGAACAAGGTGACCGAGGCTGAAATCTACGGACAGTACGGTCATGCTTACAGGGTATACAACCCCAGAGTATCAGTAAGCAGGGCTTATGAACTCCTTCGTAAGGCTGTTGATCTGGGTCAGGGTGAGACTCAGTATTATGTACTGGATGACCTGATGACAGTTTCCGCACAGCGTTATACAAACAAGAAGGATAATGAAGAGTACCGCGATGCTCTGATTCAGGATTATCTGGATTGCGCCGGTTTCATTGACGTATTCATTGCAAACCATCAGGATGACGAGGATGTCCTTAAGAACGCTACCACTGTCAAGGAGAATATCGACGGCCACTTTGTAAAGAGCGGTGCCGCTGACTGCGAGTCTCTGCAGGCTATCTACGGTCCCAAGATCGAGGCCAACAAGGATAACCTGGAGTATCTGACCAAGGTGGTTAAGATCATGCAGATGTTTGAGTGCAACACAAGCGACGCTTATTTTGCTGCATCAGAGTATGCTCACGCCATCCAGCCTTCTGCCAGAACAGCAAAGGCTCTGGGTGCTCTCTACTACAAGCAGCGTGATGATACGGACAAGGCTATCGAGTATTACAACCAGGCCATTGAACTGGATGATGACAAGACCAGCATAGCCGGTACCTACTACCTCATGGCTTCACTGTACTTTGCAAAGGATAACTACGACCGCAGCCGTTCATGCCTGCAGAAGTGCCTGCAGAACAATCCCAACAGAGGTGATGCATACATCCTTATGGCTCAGCTCTATGCCGTAAAGCATGACTGGTCAAGCGAGCCCGCTCTGAACCGTTGCGCATACTTTGCAGTGATTGATAAGCTGGAGCAGGCCAAGAAGGTTGATTCTTCAGTTGCTGCCAAGGCCAATGAGCTTATCAGCTCTTACAAGAAGCAGTGCCCGCAGCCCGATGACCTGTTCATGCTCGGATACAAGGTGGGTGATCAGGTAGAGATCAAGGGCTGGATAAACGAGACTACCACTATCAGATAAATGATACAAACCACCGGTCTTGAACCGATGATAAAGAGAACGTACCTGGCAACCGTCATTCTGGCGGTTGTCTCGTCGTTTTTCTGCCTCTCCTGTTCCAACAAGGACAAACAATTGGGACCGGCGGTGACCAGCCGTGACTCTACATCGGTCATAACCACCCGCGGAGTGGATATGCTGATATCCGAGAACGGCATGATACGATATCATGTGATAGCCGAGGAGTGGAAGATATTTGACAAGATGAAGCCGCCTTTCTACAGTATGGAAGAGGGGGTTATGCTTGAAATATTGGACTCTCTTATGCAGGTGGAGTCAAAACTCGTAGCCGATACGGCATACTATATGATTGATGATGAGATATGGCATCTGATAAGCAACGTTCACGCCGAAAACATAAGGAATGAGGAGTTTGACACTCCCGAACTTTTCGTGAACAACCATACCAACAGGATGTACTCCGACAGCGTGATACATATCAGACAGGAAAAGCAGATAATAGTAGGCCATGGTTTTGAGTCCAACGGCAACCTGACTGAGTATACCATACGCAAGACCGAAGGGGTGTTCCCAATTACCGATACCAAATGAGCCACACTCTCATCATAATGCTGGTGGCGCTGTTCTTTTCGGCGCTCTTCTCGGGACTTGAGATTGCGTTCGTATCGGCCGACCGTCTCAGATTTGAGATGGATGTGGAACGTCATACATTCAGTTCCCGTCTTCTGGAGCGGTTCTTCCGCAATCCCAATATCTATATCTCAACTATGCTGGTGGGCAATAACATCGCGCTTGTACTCTATAGCACGATGATGGCTCATCTGATAGAGAAGCTGATGCCGGACGGGCTGATATCCAATGAGTTCCTGCTCATTGTAATAGAGACTCTCATATCAACCGCCATAGTCATCGTGGTGGGCGAATTCGTGCCCAAGACCATTTTCCGGTTCAATCCCAACGGCAAACTGAATTTCCTGGCATTCCCCGTCTATCTGATCTATATCATCCTGTATCCCATTTCCCTTTTTACCACATGGCTCTCAAGGATGCTGCTCAGGATGCTGGGCATACGGATCGATAAGGAGAATACGGCCAAGGCTTTCTCAAAAGTGGACCTGGATTACTTTGTGCAGTCCGCGCTTTCCGGTAAAGAGGAGGATAGTCAACCGGATCAGGAAGTGCGCATATTCCAAAACGTGCTTGATTTCTCAAACGTAAAGACCCGTGACTGCATGGTTCCCCGTAATGAGATATGCGCTGTGGAGAAAGGGGTTTCATGGAATGCTCTGAGGGAGATGTTCATTGAGACAGGTTATTCCAAAATCCTGGTCTATGAGGAGGATATGGACCATATTATCGGCTATATCCATTCGTCCGAACTGTTCCGTCACAAGGATGATTGGCGCGACCATATACAGACGGTGCCGTTTGTGCCCGAAACTCTTGCAGCCCAGAAACTTATGAAACAACTCATGGCGCGTAAGAAGAGTCTTGCCGTGGTGGTTGACGAGTTTGGCGGCACATCGGGCATAGTATCCCTGGAGGATATTATCGAGGAGATCCTTGGAGAGATAGAGGATGAACATGATGTCCAGAACCTTATTGCAAAGAAGACCGACGAGGGGTACCTGCTGTCCGGACGCATGGAGATAGACAGGGTTAACTCCATGTTCGGATTGGATATACCGGAGTCCGATGAATATATGACCGTTGGAGGTCTGATACTGACCAGGACCAAGGGATTCCCCAAGGTGAATGAGAAGGTGAATGTGGGCGATTATTCATTCAGGATACTCAAACGCGGAGAGACTAAGATTGAACTGGTTGAACTGACACTAAATAAATAAGCGCTTATTGGAGTTTTAGAACATTTTTTAGTAATTTTGTGCGCTTTTACCCGCTTTGGCGGTTTTTTTACAGGCAAAAACGAATAAAAACAACAATAGAAATGGCAACATTACAGAAAATCAGAAGCAAAGGACCACTGCTTCTTATCGTTATCGGTCTTGCTATGCTGGCCTTCATTCTTGGTGATGCATGGAAGATTATCCGTCCCAATCAGGGAATCCAGTATGTAGGTACTATAGCAGGTGAGGATATCACTGCAATGGATTTCCAGGATGAACTTGAGGTCTATACTGACGTAGTCAAGTTTGCCAACCAGATCCAGGACTTTACCGAAGATGACCAGAACTCACTCAAGGATGAGGTGTGGGCTACCATGGTACGTAACCGTATTCTTGAGAAAGAGGCAAAGGGTATAGGTCTGACTGTTACTGATGCAGAGGTAAGGGACGTTATCGATCGCGGTGCAGATCCTGTTCTTTCACAGACTCCTTTCAGCAATGAGGAGGGTGTTTTTGATTCTGACAAGCTCAAGGATTTCCTGGCTTTCTTCAACGAGTTGAATCCCGAATTGGTTTCTGCACAGGAGTATGAGTATTACAGAAGCGTATACAACTACTGGCTTTTCATCGAGAAGAACATTAAGAGCAATCTGCTTTACAGGAAGTATTCCGCTTTGGTTAACGGTGCAATTCTCTCCAACCCAGCTGCTGCTGAGAACGCATTCAAGAACCGTATCATGAGAACAGATGTTCTGGTTGCCTGCCTGCCTTACACAACAATTGCCGATGCAGACGCCAATGTCAACTCATCGGATATAAAGAACGTTTACAATGAACTCAAGCCGGCTCTGTACAATTACTCGGAGAGCCGTGATATCGTATACATCGACTACGAGATTCTTCCTTCAGAGGCTGACCGTGAGGCTCTGCTTGCCGAGGTTAACGAACTCGTTGATCAGATGGAGGGTGATATTGATGACTATGCCGCATTCCTGCGCCGTTCAGGTTCTGCTGTTGCGTTCAGTGAGGTGGCCCGTTCTGCAAAGAACCTTCCCGAGGATGTAGCTGAAAGAATTGATTCAGTAAAGGCAGGCGGTGTATTCGGCCCGTATTACAATGCCGATGACGATACCTACAACGCATTCAAGTACATTTCTGACGTCAACGGTTATGACTCAATCCAGTATGCCATGATTCAGGTGGTTATGGACGATGAGGAGGCTGCCGCAAAGCGTGCTGACAGTATTATGACTGCTGCCGGTAAGAGGGGTGCTGATTTTGCAGCGATAGCAGGTAACTACGGACAGGCTGCCGCTGAGTTGTGGCTTGCCGCCGATTCTTATGAACCGGCTGCCATCAGCGGTGAGAACGCATTGTTCCTGAACACCCTTAACGGTATGAAGAAGGGTGAGATTTCAAAGATTGAGATACCCGGAGCAATCCTTATCATCAAGGTTACTGATGTAAGGACTCCAGTCAGGAAGTATAATCTTGCTGTACTTAAGCGTCCTGTTGAATTCAGCGAGGAGACCAGCAATGCAGCTTACAACAAACTCAGTTCATTCCTGTCACAGAACACCACTGTTGATGATCTGAAGAACAATGCCGAAAATTCAGATTTCGGTCTTCTCTTCTATCCCAACTATGAGAACTACACTCATACAATAGGTGGCGTGGCCAAGTCACATGAGGCACTGCGCTGGGCTTTTGAGGCTCAGGAAGGTGAAGTATCACGTATATATGAGGTTGGTAACGCCAACGATCATCTGCTTGCAGTAGGTGTTGAGAAGATTCATCCGCGCGGCGTACGCAGTATAGCCGATGCAACTCCCGCCCTGACACTCAGAGCACTTAAAAACAAGAAGTTTGATATGCTTAAAGGTCAGTTGGCCGGAAAGAGCCTTGATGAGGTAAAGGCTATTGACGGTGTGGTTATGGATACCATCAGAATGGTCAACTTCAACAATGACGCCTACATCAGTGCTATTTATGCAAATGAGCCCACTATCGGTGCAAGCGTATTCAACCTGCAGGAGAATGAACTTACCGCTCCCATGAAGGGCGAGAATTGCGTATTCGTAGCAGAGAAAATCACTCCAGATTCATATTCGGCCGAGTTGGATGACAAGTCTGAGCAACTGCGTACACGCAGCATAGCCTCAAGCCGTATCATGAATGCTTTGATAGAGGAACTCTACTATCAGGCAAAGGTTGTTGACAACCGCTACAAGATATTCTGATTGATACAGATATAAAAAAGAATCCCTCGGAATTGTTTCCGAGGGATTCTTTTTTGTGTTTACTGATCAGGATCAGTTGTTCTCGGGACGGAGCTTGCGTACAACAGCACCGGTCTGCCACATCTCGCTGTCGCGCAGGGCGGCCAGCTCTTTCTCAAGACCCTCACGATAGCCGGGCTTTGAGTTGCTGTCAATTGAGATCTGGGCCTCGTTACCGCTCTTTACACTGGCATAGAGCTTCTGAACGACGGGCTTGATTGCATCGTGGAACGGGCCCATCCAGTCAAGAGCACCGCGCTGTGCAGTTGTTGAGCAGTTGGCGTACATCCAGTCCATACCCTTCTGTGCAAAGAGAGGCATAAGTGACTGTGTGAGCTCCTCGACTGTCTCGTTGAAAGCCTCACTGGGAGTGTGACCGTTCTCGCGGAGAACCTCATACTGAGCCAGGAGCAGACCCTGGATGGCACCCATCAGTGAACCGCGCTCACCGGTAAGGTCAGAAGTGGCCTCGCGTACGAATGTGGTCTCAAACAGGTAACCTGAACCGATACCGATACCGAAAGCCAGAACCTTGTCAAGAGCATGGCCTGATGCATCCTGATAAACAGCGTATGAGCTGTTCAGACCGCGACCCTCAAGGAACATGGTACGGAGTGATGTACCTGAACCCTTGGGGGCAACCATGATGACATCGATATCCTTGGGAGGAACAACGCCTGTGCGGTCATTCCATGTAATAGCGAAACCGTGTGAGAAATAGAGGGTCTTGCCTGCTGTCAGGTAAGGCTTGATGTTAGGCCACTGTTGCATCTGAGCTGCATCGGACAGAAGCATGCAGATGATTGTTCCCTTCTGGGCTGCCTCCTCGATTGAGAACAGAGTCTTGCCGGGAACCCAACCATCAGCAACAGCCTTCTCATAGGTCTTGCCCTGACGCTGGCCAACTATTACGTTGAAACCGTTGTCGCGAAGGTTGCAAGCCTGGCCGGGGCCCTGAACGCCGTAACCTATAACTGCGATTGTCTCATTCTTGAGTATCTCGCGGGCTTTCTCCAGCGGGAACTCCTCACGTGTCATTACCTCTTCAATGACACCACCAAAGTTCATTTTCATAGTTTTGTTAGTTAAGTTTGTTATGTTAATCCAAATTATTTTTTCCCATATCTGGCTGCAACCTTGTCCAGGTATTCGCTGACGTGCTCAATGCGGGCGCGGGTTATTGCCACACGACCTGAACTTACAAACTGGAGCAGGCCGCCTTGAGCGGAGAGCTCACGGTTAAGAGCGGTAATATCCTCGGTAAGGCCGCTTTTCTCAATGACAGAGAATGTTGAGTTTACCTCAATCAGCTTGGCTCCGTAGCGGCGTATTATCTTTGATATCTCCGGATTTTCAGTCAGTACGCTTGTCACTATCTTGTACAGAGCCACCTCCTGCATGAATATCTCATCATCGGTATAGCACTGGCACTGCAGTATGTCCACCTTCTTCTCTATCTGGTCAACTATCTTAACGATAGTCTCGCGGTCAGCCATCGCAGTGATGGTGTAGCGGTGAACTCCCGGTATTGATGATGCCGATACGTTCAGGCTCTCAATGTTGACCTGACGGCGTGTAAACACGGCCGTAACCTGATTCAGGATACCGGCTATGTTCTCTGAGTGAACTATCAGCGTATAAAGTCTTTTCTCACTATCCATATTGTTGTTTTTAATTGAGAATTGAGAATTAAATGGTACGCACCGGATGGCTAATTTTCAATTTTCAATTTGAAAAATCATTTCATCTACAGAACTGCCTGGCTTGATCATCGGCATAACATTCTCCTCCTCCTCAACTGCAGCCTCAAGCAGGAAAGGCCCCTTTGCCTTGAGCATATTGGCAACCGCATCCTTGAGTTCCTTACGGTCGGTTATCAGACGGTAAGGGATATTGTATGCGGCGGCTATTTTGCTGTAGTCAGGGTTCATCATGTGTGTGCATGAGTAGCGGCTCTTGAACATCATCTGCTGCCACTGGCGCACATTGCCCAGGTAGGTGTTGTTCATCACTATCATCTTGACGGGTGCCTGGTTCTCCATTATGGTGCCCAGTTCCTGGATGTTCATCTGGAAGCCTCCGTCACCAAAAAATGCCAGTATCATGCGCTCAGGTGCTCCGAATGAGGCTCCTATTGCGGCAGGCATGCAGAATCCCATGGTTCCCAGTCCGCCCGATGTCACTATACTGCGCGGTGAGCGGTACTTGAAGTAACGTGAGGCGAACATCTGGTTCAAACCTACATCTGTTACCAGGACTGAATCGGCAGGAGACTGGTTACTTACCTTTGTAACAACCTCACCCATCTTGAGCGGTCCGTCCTTGGGGTGTATGGCTTTATCTATCACCTTATCATACTCCTCCTTGTCAAGAGGCTTGAAGCTTTCTATCCACTCCTTGTGGTCAGCCTTGACCATACGCTCGGTGATGAGCTTGAGAGTCTGGCGGCAGTCGCCCAATACTGTAACATCGGGCTTTACGTTCTTACCGAACTCTGACTTGTCTATGTCCAAATGTATTATCTTGGCCTGTTTGGCATAAGTGTTCAGCGTACCGGTTACACGGTCGTCAAAACGCATGCCGACAGCTATAAGCACATCACATTCATTGGTCTTTACGTTGGGGGCCAGGTTGCCATGCATTCCAAGCATACCCATGTTGAGCGGATGGTCACTGGGCAGGGCTGCAAGTCCTAAAAGAGTACGTGCTGCGGGCAGATTGCCTTTCTCAATGAACTCACGCAGTTCATCCTGGGCGTTACCCAATTCTACTCCGTGTCCAACCAGCACCAAAGGCTTCTTGGCGCTGTTTATCAAAGCTACGGCATCATTGATCTGACTCTCGATGGGGTCAGGTGACGGGATGTAGCTGCGTTCATAATCTATCTTGGCGGGCTTGAAATCAATTTGAGCCACCTGAGCGGTCTTACTGAAGTCAAGCACCACAGGACCGGGACGGCCTGTGCCGGCAATATAGAATGCACGTGCCACTGCCCATGCAATATCCTCGGCGCGGCGTATCTGATAGCTCCATTTGGTGATAGGCTGGGTTACACCCACCAGGTCAATCTCTTGGAAGGCATCAGTACCCAGAACGTCGGTACTTACCTGACCGGCTATTACAACCAGCGGAGTGTTGTCAAGCATGGCGTCACTGATACCTGTTATGGTGTTTGTGGCGCCGGGACCACTGGTAACTATGGCCACACCTGTACGGCCCGATACGCGGGCGTAACCCTGTGCGGCATGTGCTGCACCCTGCTCATGGCGCACCAGAATCTGTTTCAAATCATTCTGATGGTCATACAGGGCATCAAACACCTTTATTATAGAACCGCCCGGATATGCAAAAACGGTATCCACACCCTCGGCAAGCAATGCGCGGAGCATTGCCTCGGCTCCTGATATCATATTACTCATAGTCTAACTTAGTCAATTATTCTTACGCCACCCTTATCGGCAGAGCTAACCATATTGGCATATGCCTTAAGGCTCTTGGCAACCACACGCTTGCGGGTAAGCGGGCGCATGGGGCGAGCAGCCAGCTCAGCATCGGTCAGGCGTACGTTAATGCTGCGTGCAGGTATGTCAATGTCAATTATGTCACCGTCTACAACCTTGCCTATGGCACCGCCGTTGGCAGCCTCGGGTGAAATATGCCCGATGCTCAGGCCTGATGTACCACCGCTAAAGCGGCCGTCGGTAATCAGGGCGCAGGCCTTACCCAGATGGCGTGACTTGATGTATGAGGTGGGGTAGAGCATCTCCTGCATGCCGGGACCTCCCTTGGGGCCCTCATGGGTGATGACAACTACGTCACCGGCCACTACCTTGCCGCCAAGTATGCCTTCAACGGCATCCTCCTGTGAGTCAAATACCTTGGCGGGGCCTGAGAACTTCCAGATGCTCTCATCTACACCTGCGGTCTTTACTACGCAACCGTCAACTGCAATGTTACCCTTAAGTATTGCCAGACCGCCATCCTTAGTGTAGGCGTGCTGAAGGTCGCGTATGCAACCGTTGGCGCGGTCGGTATCCAGCTCCGAATAAACGCAATCCTGCGATCCTAACTCGTTGCTGAATTTGCGGGCGGGAGCGGTGGAATATATGCGCTTGGCCTCAGGGTCAATATCGGCCTTGAGTATGCTGTACTTGTCAATCAGTTGTGCGTATGTCATGCCGGTCACGTTCATGGCATCGGTATGCAGCAGGCCGCCCTTGGCCAGCTCTGCCAGGATACCAAGCACACCGCCTGCGCGTCCCACATCCTGAACGTGATACTTCTGGGTGTTGGGAGCAACCTTGCAAAGGCAGGGTACGTGGCGTGACAGACGGTCAATATCGTCCATCTTGAAGTCAACGCCGGCCTCACAGGCTACAGCCAGCAGGTGCAGGATTGTATTTGTGGAGCCGCCCATGGCTATATCCAGGTTCATGGCGTTCTCAAAGTTCTTCTTCTGTGCTATGCTAAGAGGCAGCACGCTTTCATCGCCATCCTGATAGTACTTGAAGGCGTTCTTTACTATAAGTGCTGCCGCATCCTTCATCAGCTGTACGCGGTTCTTGTGTGTAGCCAGGATTGTTCCGTTTCCGGGCAGGGCCAAACCTAAAACCTCGGTAAGGCAGTTCATGGAGTTGGCGGTGAACATACCCGAGCAGCATCCGCAGCCGGGGCATGCTGAGCGCTCTATAGCCTCCACATCGGCATCCGATACGCTCTCATCGGCCGATTTTATCATGGCGTCTATAAGGTCCAGATGTGCATCGCCCAACTCGCCGGCCTCCATGGGGCCGCCGCTTACGAATACGGTGGGGATGTTAAGACGCATGGTGGCCATAAGCATACCCG